>ENA-ORVG01000144-ORVG01000144.1-human-gut-metagenome-genome-assembly--contig:-NODE-144-length-96880-cov-10.927508_pt1 | contig 96880 bp, 84 predicted proteins | sample MGYA00242091_ERZ509233 | MGnify/ENA primary metagenome ERZ509233 (study PRJEB26280, sample SAMEA2338840) | human gut metagenome | biome: human gut; feature: human-associated habitat; material: faeces... | reverse complement strand
AGGCTGTTTTGTTACAACAGAATTTCCGTAGCTGTGACCTGTTGCCTTAGTTGTGCTATCCTTGTATGAAGTACCGCAAACAGAACACTTGTGGAGAGTGTAGCCGTTAGTAGTGCAAGTAGGTGCAACAACTGTGTCAGCATATTTGTGTGAAGTCTTTGCTATAGTTTCTGTAACTGTCGCATTGCACTTTGTGCAAGTCTTTATTTTTGTACCCTCTGATGTGCAGGTAGGCTGTTTTGTTACAACAGAATTTCCGTAGCTGTGACCTGTTGCCTTAGTTGTGTTATCCTTGTATGAAGTACCGCAAACAGAACACTTGTGGAGTGTATAGCCGTCAGCAGTGCAAGTAGGTGCAACAACTGTGGTTGTGTAGCTGTGGGAAAGCTTTGCAATTGTTTCTGTTACTGTTGCTCCGCACTGTGTACAAGTTTTTGTTTTTGTACCCTCTGATGTGCAGGTAGGCTGTTTTGTGATAACAGCACTGCCATATGTGTGGCTCGTGCATCCGCAGGTGAGTTTGTATGTCTTTGCTACAGACGGATTGTATGTAGGATAAATTTTTACAGTGAGTGAACCGCCGTTTTTGAATGTGATACGTCTGATATCATTAGCATAGTTTTCAAGCTTATTTACACTTACCATGCTGCGATCAGAAAATTCAACTGTGTAGTCTGTATCGTCATAAAGCCAGAAATCAATGCTGTCGCCCACACTGAACTGAGTTTTGCTCAATACGCTTGAAAAGGACGTATTCGAAATGTCTGTGCGCCAATAAACAGTGGTAGAGGTCGGAACTGTGAACTTATTCACATAACCGCAAGACTTGCAGGTCTGTGTTACAGTGCCGTCAGTTTTTGATGCGTACTTTGTTTCGTAGTCATGACCTGTTTTGACGTCAACCGTCTTTATATCGTCAAGATTTGAAAGGTTCAGGGAGTTGAAGGTCACGTTATTTTTATCGTAAACATACCAAACTGCTCTGCCGTTTTTGATAACAGGCTGGCAATCTGAAAGGCTTCCCTCAAAGGTGTGTATACTGCCGTTTACTGTGCCGTCAGCGTTTAGCTTCACACAGCTTACCTTTGTATCTCTGGCCCACAATAGCAAAAAGCTGTTATTATTTATCTTCACAAGCTGTGGAGCAGAAGCTGAAGCTGTACCCTCTGCATAAGAAGTTATCTTATTGAGCTTGTTTGTGGAAAGGTCCTTTGAAACAGCGGAAACGTAGACGTTTCGTGTTTCTGACGTATTGATATAATCAAGGTCAACTGTACTCTGTGCTACGATATAGCTTGATGATGACACATCAAAGCCGCCTATAGCCGCACCTGTATAGTTATAGTGACCGGCGGTATATTCAGGGTATGTTACAACGTCGATATTGCTGACCTTATCAAAATAGCTTGGGAAGAATTTGCCTGTAGTAAAATCAGAATTATACTTCACCAGAACGGCAGAACGTGGATGAGCGTCACCATGGTCGAGGGCTACTATATGGTTGCCGTCGGTTTTTATAAACTGATTGAAGGAGTGGCTCACATAGCCATAATCAACGTTCATGACGCCGGTATATGAATCAGTGATAGTCATTGAAGGCATATCCACTTCAATGGTAACATTAGCCTGATGATTATTGCCGTCGCTTGATTTATACATTTTGTGGCAGGTTCTCACAAGCAGGTGGTCACCGCTATGGGTCATTCTTGCCGAGCCTGCGTCGAATGGAACTGTAGTGTTAGCTCCATACAGACCGCAGGACTTTATTTTGTTCCAATTCTTATCATACTTCGTTATACGGAAAACCTCGAGGGAGTCGTTTTGTTTCGGATTTTCCTGACCGCTAAGGACATAATAATTATCACCTGAGTCATAGAAAGCGCCAAAGACCGGCAGTTCATTGTCGATAAGCTTAGTGCTGAGCGGTTCAAAATCAGAGCTGTAATATTCCACAAGGAGCTTGCCCTCGATAGCGCCTGACTGGACACGCATATAATTGCCGTTGTCGCACACTGTCAGGTAAGATTTCACTGTGTCAGACCATTGCACATAGTCCTGATCATTCACATTAGAGCCTGAATACGCAACACATTGCGCCACGGCAAATGCACTGAACGATCCAGCAGACACAGCAGTAGAAACAGCCATTGCGCCAGACAGGACAATGCTCAACATTCTTTTCTTCATATTCATCAATTTCATCACCTCATACAAAAACTTTTAAATGAGAACACCTTTATATATATAATATCACAACGCAAGGCGTATGTCAATGAAAATAAGTTACAATGAGAATGATTTCAATAAATTCGTCATACACCAAAGGTCAACGCAGTAAAAAAGAGCAAAGAGGATACAAAACAGAAAAAAACGCCTTGACAAGGTTTGATGGGTGTGATATAATATTACAGTGGTATTTCGAGGTGTGGCTCAGTTTGGTAGAGCGCTGCGTTCGGGACGCAGAGGCCGTGGGTTCAAGTCCCGTCACCTCGACCAGTCACTCGCCGTGACGGGCATTGTCCGTCATGGCTTTTTTTATTATTAGAACTTAACGCCGCAGGGGGAGTTTTTGTATTACCTAAAAAAAGTAGGGTCATGCTTTGATGGATCAAAAAGCGTAACTCTTTTTTGTATGCTCCACATAGCAAAAGTGCCTTATGACTAGCATTAAGGCACTTTATCGATTCAATCTTTCCCCAACCTCTCCGAAATCTCCAGCACAAACTTCTGATCCTTCTCATAAAGCCTCGATACGCTGTCCACGATCTTCTGTGTGAGAGCAGGATTTTTGCTGCCATCGTCGAAAAACTGCTGATGATAAAGATATAGAGCAGATATAACAAACCATGCTTGAACGTGTCGAAAGTATCGAGTCCAGAATAAGAGATTATGCAGAAGAATGGCTCGATTATTACCTTGATTGTTGGGTCACTCTGACAGAGCGGCTTCCAAATAAATTAGTTTTTACCGATTATCATAATGAAGATATTGCTTTGTTCAGAAGCGCAGATAATCAAAACGGCTCAGATATTCCTACCATACTTAATTCTGTACGAAATGTTGAGCCAAACGCAAATATTTATTTTACCAAAAGATAGGGGGCAATTAAATGCCTAAACCAAATTTCAGAAAAAAAGTCAAAGACGAAAACAATGGCATATCAACATATTCAGACAAAAAGATCTCCGTTGGAGATATAAGAAAAACTCAGCTTATCACTACATATGGTGTTGGCGCTATAGTTGACTTTAAGAACGATACTGTTGTTATCGCTTCTACAGACGATTGGGACTATTCCCCTAATGACGCTTATGAGGTAGAAAATCGAAAAATATTCAGCTTTTTAAGGAGCTTCATCAACTTTTTGGCTTCTTCTTTTGTGATATGAGTTGTTACATCTTTAGATATCTCGCCGTCTTTATCCAACAGCTTTATGCTGCTAAGCGTTTGTAGATATCCGCACCACATTGCATACAGCGCTCTGATTTTCACTTGTCCTACTTCTTCTTTCCAAAAAACAAATCAAGCAGAATATCCACCACGTCTTTTACAAGAATGAATATTACCGCCGCCTCCTGTCCCCCAAGAGAGCGGCGGTATCTACACCACGCTACTTTTCAGTAAGATATTCATTTCTGTCAAACAACTGCTCAATTGAAAGATTTTTAAACCTCGGAATGTTGTATCCAAACGGCGAGTTGAGAGCCTTTACAAAGTCTTTCGTATAGCCGTGATTTTTTAAAAGATCGTCCTCATACTTTATTTTTTCTTCTTGCTTTATATCATCTTCCCTTTTCGTGATACAACGCTGCATAACATAATGATAAATGGAGAAGTAAGAATCCACTGTACGAATATCTCCTATGTATTCTTTCAGTTCACGAACTACAGTAAGATGAGCAATACAGTTGCGGTATTTTCTTGTCATGCTGCTGTCTGCATTATTAATATCGACTTCAACGCACTTGCGCAGCCGCTCGTTCTTTTTCAAGAACAAATTCGGCGACTTATCACAAAGTTCACAAAGCGTCTGTGAAAGTATCCTGTAGTCATTTTTCAAGTTCTTTGAAGCCAACTCAGGAATTATCTCCTTATACAGCCCAAAATCACGTTCAAGGCAGTGTATCGCAATAACATACCTTGCATTGACATTCACAAGATTTTTCACCAGCAGATACATGACCGTAAGATAAAGCCCGATAACAGCCTTTGCCCTCTCCTTAGCCACGTTTTCTCTGCCCTTTGCCTGCTGTTTCACATTTTTGAAATCATCAAAGCTGATGTTCTTTATCATTCTCGCAAGCTCACTGCGCTTTACTCCCAAAGAACTGTTCATGTCAGGAAATTCCACACAACTCTTGTAATAACGCTCTATCTGCGTGTCAGGGATACCCCCAAGAACAAACATGACAACTTTCTCATTCTTAGCCACTTCTCTTATCTTCTGAGCGTTCGCATACTTGATAAGGTATACAAACCGAGAGGACTCGATAACATTGTTTGTTATGAAATTTCTCAGGCCATGTATGCCCTTGCCTTTTTCTTTAAGTTTTAGAATCTCGCTTATCCTATCGTCCGTGATCTTGTCGTCTATACCGAGTATAGTCAGTGCGTCACGGAACATCGTAAGCTTCGCCGAAGCCGCAGGCTTTCTCATGGAAGCAATGTTCTTTACGATAAAAAGCTCGTTGGTTATCCTCTGGCTGTCATTGAACAGCTTGTAGCCCGCCGTAAGTTCACACTCAACATCAACAGCAGAGCTTTTCATTATCTTCAAAAACTCCTTGATGTTATCAAACTTGCTGATAAGCGTTGTAAGAAGGTCGTTTATCTCCTTGCCGTCAAGAAAATATGTGAGCATATATATCATTTTGGAGAAATACAAAAGGTCAGACGCATTCTTCTTTTCGCTGTCAAGAATTTTCTCATCAAAATCCATGTCAGCCTTGCCAAGCTCCTTGATAACGTCACCGTTCATGTGGTCGGCGATATTTTCAAAATCATTCCTGAATTTGCCCCAAAGCTTTGCCGCTTCATCAGCATATATCCCCTCTTTTTCATCATCGGTCATTGAAAAACGCAGTTTGCGCACAAGAGCTTCGCCTGCGACAACGTCATTTCTGTAGTAGTTGCAGAAAAGCAGAAAATCCATAAGCTTGTACATCTTTGAGCGCACAGAGTCATATTGCTTGTCCTTAAATCTATAGCCGTATTCCTCCAGCATTTTCTCACGAAGCTTTTTGATAGAAAAACCGAGATTTTTCTGAGATTTAAGCACGATGAAATCGTAATAAAGGCGTATGATATCATCAGCCTCATAGCCTTTCATCATATCAATAAGCAAGCTGATATTGACCTTGTTGCCCTGGATAAAGCCCTTATTTATAGAATCAAATCTCTCATCTACAAGATAGTCAAGAGTATCTCTGTATTCGGGATCAATATTGTTAATAAAACTGTAAAGGTCAAATCTTTTTGCACCCGATTTATCATGAAAAACACACTGTCTTATCTGTCCCACAATTGCAAGCATATGATAAACACGCTTTTTGTATGCTTCCGAAGCTCTTGTATCCTTTGTCTTTGGCTCTTCAAGGCCGAAATAGCCAAGACGCTTAGTTTTCAGCAGGGCATTGAATTTGCTAAGACTTTTTCTGATATTCTCTTTCTTATCGTCGGATAAAGTGCTGCCATTAGGATTAGTAAAAACTTTATAAGTGTTAAATGTGGAAAGATACCCCATGAAATCGTAATTGCTCTCATCGCCTTCCCCAAGCATATTGTTCAGCGCATAAACGATATTCGTTACATACACCGCAAGTATCTTTTCGATATCCAGAATGTTGTAAATAAGCTGGATATGTATATTATCATCAAAAGTTTTGCCGAAAAAGCGCTTTTCAAGCTCCGATTTAAGCCCCAGCATATCCCATCTTACAGGCGAGCTTTCACCGCTTCTGTGAGTAGGATTTGAAGTATTTATCTCCACTCCGCTCTCATTGCCACGCTTGCTTGAAAAAGTGATGTTTACCTCGTTTACATCACCAAGCTCGATATTGCTGTTGTCCTTTGAAGAAAGCTGAGTTTTGTTGTAGTTATTATTATCCACCTTATCCACCTCATATTCAAGCACAGCAGAATTGCCCTTGCCGAAAGAGGTTATGTACATTTTATTTTCGCTGACAAGAATAGACTTCATTCCTGCCGCCTTTACGGAGGATTTTTTCTTCTCTACCGCAGGTGCAGCAGCCTCTGCAGCAGGCATGGCAGCGATCGCAGGAACAGCGTTATTTTTTATCTCAGCCGCTTTGAGCTGTCTGGCTTTTTTCTGAGCCTCACGCAGCTCTCTAGGCTTCATTTTATTCTTTTTTGCCATAAATATCACTCCTTATATTAGTTATCCCTTAGCGCATTGAGCGTTAAGGGATTTTTTTATTTGTTGATTTTAATGTTAGGCTTTGCCAGCTAGTGCGAAAAGCACCGGTATAGTAGAAATTTATAATGCCTTGATTGGTAAATAACGTTTTAGACTAGTGCAAAATCGCACCAGTATAGTAGAAAAAATAAAGAAGGAGGAATTTTAATGAGTTTTAGACTAGTGCAAATTCGCACCAGTGTAGTAGCATGTGATGTAATTCCTGCCGATTGTTTTTATTTTAGACTAGTGCAAATTTGCACCAGTATAGTAGCGTACTGTGCTGGCGAGATTGTCAGTGCTGGTTTTAGACTAGTGCAAATTCGCACCAGTGTAGTAGTTATGGAACAAGTTTATCATCACTAACAAGTTTTGCACTAGTGTAGTAGGGCAAAATGGATTATCCCTGTCACTTATACGTTTTAGACTAGTGCAAATTTGCACTAGTGTAGTAGGTCAAAGTTGACAAAATAATCAATGATATTTTGTAATAAAACACCAAACTTATTTTATCGACACTTTAATACATATATATTATACCATTTTCAGACACAAATGTCAATAGAAAGTGGCTGTTTTACATAAAGCATTTTCATCACCTTCCGACTGTTGTTATTTCATCTCATTCCCCAATCTCCTTGACAGCTGCGATAGCACAGTCAAGTACAGCTACAATGATAGCCGTAAGGATCGTCTTTCCCATTTTTATCACCCCCTGTCCTTTGTTCTGTATACATTATACCACCTTATCATCGTCAACAAAAGTGTAATTTTCAAAAACTTTTTTCTCTATGTTTTTGCACATTTATCACGTTTTTACGGCATTTATATCACAATTTCAGCAAAATAATTTTCTATGATATTGACAAAAAGTACATTTGTGATATAATGGATACAAGAGGTGATAAAAATGCTCATACCCCCAAGCACATTTCTGCCCAAGCGTGAGGGCGGCGTACCATATATAGCAGAGGTGCAATCCATACCCCTCTCACCCTCTGCATATTCCGTCATTATCAAGGACAAGTCCATATTTGAAACAAGCCTTTCCCCTAACGGCAGCGTATCAATGTCCTCATTTCTCACAAGTATATTTGATTCAGCATATATCGCATCATTAAAATACAAAAGTGACGATAACTATAAATATATTGGTATCCCACTTCTGAACGCATTCGTAGAATGGCAGATCGAGGAGATCGATGACGGCCTTGATGATAAAAGCAAGGAGATAATAAAAAGCTATCTTATCTCAAAGCTCTCTGCAAAATACGAAAAGACCAAGACCGAAAATGCAGTGCGAGTAAGGCTCAGCATATGCCGTGACCTTTACGATACACTGAGCAGTGATGACCTTTATTATGAAAACAAAGTGTACAGCTCGACCCTAAGAAAATTTTTGAAAGCCGTGTATGAGGACTATGCCCTGCTGTCAGATTGCGAACGAGAAAGGCTCCTTTTCGCCGACAATATCATAAAAATAAATGAAGTCATCAAACAAAACGGCAGCAGATATTACAGCTTCATTTACGCATATTCTAATATGTACAGCCGTGAAAAGCGCCGCATAAGGCTTATCCCCTACCGTATCGTCAGCGACGAATATAAGATGTATAATTATCTTGTCTGCCTGTCCGACGAAAAAAGCGCAGGCAAAGAGTTCAAAGCCGACAGCTATCGCATAAGCAGATTGAGCGGACTAAGCATTGCAGAAAAGCTCAGCCAAAAGGAATACTCCTCCGTCACCGAATACGAACGGCTGAAAGATGGTCACGTCAAGTCCGTGAAGCACCTACTCAGCGACCCACGTTTTGGCAGTGATGAGAGCGATATCTCCAAAGTGTACCTCACCGAAAAAGGCGTTGAAATGTTCGGCAAAATACTCTATCAGCGCCCCATACTAAAAGGCAATGAAAAGCCCAAGCCCAACGCTGTCAACGAGTTCATCTCCCCGCCTATCCAAGTCAAATACTATTTCAATAAGTTCGGCAAAGACGGCGTTATCCTATCCCCAAGCGACTCGTTTGAAGAAATGAGAACACTGTATGTCGAGGGGGCTGAGGCGTATAACCGAGAAGTTGAGATGTGAGAATATAAATGAAAATTATAGCAAAAAACGCCCCTATACAGAAATATACTCATGATATCATAAATAGTCAGGCTCATGAGAAAAGTTAATATATGGAGTTTATCTTTGTAAAATAAACCGACCCCATTCGCTAGACTTTTTGACCTAGCGAATGGGGTCGGTTCAAATATCAATATCATTAACTAAAAAAAATCAAGACATAAACGCAAGCATAATATGCGGATCACTTTACTTTTCTGCCGTAAACCTTGCCCACTCATATTCCGCTGTAAGCGGAACTGTGCCGTCAAAGGCTTTCAGCCAGCTGTCAACGCCAATGCCGTTCCACGCATTCATCATTATTTTACCAGGCGTAACAGGCAGATTTTCAGTAGCCTTGTATGCTTCCTTTCCGTCAACATACCAAGTTATGCTGTCCTCTTTCCACTCAAATGCGTAAGTGTGAAAATCCTCAGAAGCGTCAAATCCAAGATCATACATATATTCGTGCTTGCCAACACCATTGGTGTAGTAATTGAACTGCACCTTTGTTGTATCCTTGCCAAGGACTTCAACATCTATTTCGTCCCAAGGATTATCCTCCGATGGACCTGTGTATGTAAAGAACGATGATACAACGCCATCATTCTTTATGGCTTTCATCGAAACCTCATAAAGTCCATAGCCATAGTTCTCCTTTGAACGATACTCGCCGCCTCTGTACGCTTCGGAATCGCCCATACTGTCAATGGTAAGCTGCATTTTTCCGTCATTGAAAGTTACGTTATCTTCGCTCCACGAACAGTTGAACGGATCACCATTTGACCAGCCTGCTGAAATGGAAAAATCACTTGACGCTCCCTTGCTGAAATCCGCCTCAACCGTGTATGGAGAATTGCTTTCCGTTTCCGCCTTGCTGCTGACATCTTGCGAAGAACTGCTGTCAGATGAAGCACCGCAGCCACCCATAGACATAACTATCATTGTGAGAATCGACATAGCCAAAACTTTTTTCATTTTTCATTACCTCCGAATAAATATCAGAATTTTATCTTCTATAAGTATTATAAATCAACAAATGTGATATTTATATCAGAAAAGTAATGCAAATATCAGATTATTAACATCAACTTATATTTTCGATCTGCTTGTGCTATGCTTGTTCCAGTTTGCACGGAAAAACTGATCTCTATACTGTTTCGGCGTAAGTCCTGTCTGTTTCTTAAAGCAGGCAATAAAATGGCTGTGCGAGCTGAAAGCAAGATAATTGGCTATATCAAGCGGACTATATTCAGAATATCTCAGCATATTTTCAGCCGCTTGTATCCTTTTTGACATAATGAAATCAGAGATCTTTACGCCAACTTCCTCTCTGAAAAGCTTTGAAAGATACTGAGGCGTTATGTTCAGTTCATCAGCTATCTGATTGACGGTCACGCCCTTGTAAATATTATCGAAAATGCAGTCAAAGCACATAAGAATATGCTTTGAGTAAACGTTCTGTGACGCAGCCTTTTTCATTTGCTTTGTATAATAAACGATGACTTCTTTGTGTACAGCCATAACGCTTTCTTCATTGCGGCACTCATCACATTTATTAATGTATATATCGCTTATGGTATACGCAGTTTCCGGATCAAGTCCACCCTCGATGCAAAACCTGCACAGCATAGCTATGGTTATGACAAGATGATACTTGACGTTTCTAAGTTCGTCTTTGCTGAGCCTGCCCTTTCCGTTTGTATCCAGCGGCGTATACAAACGTTTGACCGTTTCAAGGTCGCCCGCCCGCACCGCAGAATAGAATTCCAGTTCCGTTTCATATGGTGAATGATGATAGTCATTTTCCTTTTGCATAAACTGCCGCTTAGACAATTCTCTGTTTATTTCCATAGCTTTCACCCCCTGCTTTTTAGCTTATTATATCATATTTACAGACACAAGTAAAGACTCATATTTATAGAAAAAGGACGGCAAATCACCCTGCCGCCCTTTTTCTGATAATTAGATATTATTTAGCCTCTTTCATTGAAGTCATAGCCTCGTCGATAAGATAATCTATAGCCTTTTCATTTTCCTGAACGACCTGTGACCAGCTCTTTGACTCCTGCGGATTCATTGTTCCTCTTATTGCAGTATCGCAAATAGAGTTAAGGTCGGCAGATACGCCCTGTTCAAAGTCAAATACAGGATTCTGTGCAGACAGATCATAGATAGTTTCTCTCATTTCAAGCATCTCATCTGTCCAGCCGTAATCGTCCTTGTACTGATCGAGGGTTATCTGATGTGCAGCCTCGTCAAGCTCTGCATAACGGCAGCATTCAAGGAAAGCTGCCACGCCCTCAGGATTTTGAGCGTTCTTTACAATGCTAAAGCCGTGTACTCTTGAAGGGATATACTGTTTATCGCTATCAGCCGAGCAAGGAACAGGAACGAACATTACCTCTCCCTTTGATACATCGCCATAGTTTACAGTTGTTGACGGAGCATTCTCAAGTGCCCAAAGTCCGATAGGATAGAAAAGCGTCAGACCTGTTGCCATTCCGCTGCCCTCTGCGTCGCCTCTGAGTTTCCAGTTATTCTCGTGCTTTGGATAAACAACATTGTTCTTCTGCAGCTCATACATCATATTCTGAGCCTTTGCTATCATAGGGTCAGAAATATTATTTACAAGCTTGCCGTCTGTGATACCGATGAGCGGCACACCTGAAGACTGCTGCAAAGCTTTTTCATAATACCAGCCGTCAAGAGCGTATTTATCGCTTTCAGCGTCAGTAAAATCAAGACACATTTCTGTGAATGTATCCCAGTTCCACTTGCCTTCTTTGAAAAGCTCAGCAGGATCATCATAGCCGTTGTCTTCCATTGTCTGCTTGTTGTATACAAAAACATATGCAGGGTCTGTTCTGATAACGCTCACATAATGCTTATCGCCAAGCATAAACTGATCTGTCGCACCCTTTATGTCTGTCCAAAGAGGCTTTGAAAGATCGATATAATCGTCGACAGGCTCTATCATTGACTTTATAGCACCCTTAGGGAAAACGTCCATATCATCAGCACCGATGAAATCAGGTGAATCATTTGACATTACAAGTGCCGCAAGATCGTCAAACTTAGTTTCCCAAGTGGTCTGCACCCAGTTTATCTTACCATTATACTTTGTCTTGAACAAAGCAAGGTCAGCACCTATCTCCTTGTCCTCTGCCTCAGTAGGGTTGATATCCCAATGTGAAAACCACTTTATTTCGTTGCTCTTGAGATCTCTCACATCTTTCATATCATCAGCAAGTCTTTGAACTATCTGCTGCTGATCTTCCTTAAGCTTTTTGTCAACGACCTTGCTTGATGAATCACTTGAACTTCCGCAAGAAGCAAATGCTGAAAGCGAGCAAACCGCAAGGGCAAATGTCAAAACTCTTTTTGCATTATTCATAGCCATACCTCCAAATATTACTTTCTTCTCTTTGCAACGATCACTGCTGTGCCGGCAAGAGCGATAACAGCAAGTGCTCCGCCAACAGCCGCACCAGTTTCTGCTGCCTTAGATGTATCGTCAGATGCTTTTGAAGATGTAGCCGCTGCTGCGGAAGTCTTGCCTGCACCCGCCTTAGATGAAGAAACGTCTTTCTTTGACGTATCAGCCTTTGAGCTTGAAGCATCAGACTTTGAATCTGCCTTTGAAGCATCTGTTTTTGAATCTCCGCCCTCGGCAGATGCAACACCGAAATCAAGCGTCATTGAAAGTGTGCCGCCGTTGAAAGCGCCTTCCTTCTCCCAGCCTGCGACCTCAGGACGAGATTTCTTTGTTACCTCGCCTGTTTCCTCATCGACCTCTTCAGTTGGTCTGATATGTATTCTTATTCCACCCTCTGGGTCCTCGTCCAATGAAGTGATAGAATTAATCGAATCAAAAACCGTTGTTGTGCCGTCCTCGGCAACGAACTTTGCGTCAGATATCTTAACGTCCACAGGATAAACACCATCAGGAAGATTAGCCACCATAACGCCCATATCTCCAAGAGTTCCCTTGCCTGACATTGTCTTGTCGGTGACAACTTTGCTTATCTTATATTCAACAGTTATCTTGCCAGCATCATCAATGCCTACCCAGTCCCCCTGATTCCAGGTCCAGTCCTGACCCATATAAAAGCCCATTGCTCCGATAGAGTAATATGAGTCATTCATTTTTGAGTCCTCCTCTGACGGGTGAACAACATCGCCTAGCTTTGCTGCCGAAACAGAAACTGACATCATTGTTGCTGCGAGAACCGCTGCTGAAAGACCTGCTACAAATTTTTTGATCTTCATAACCTTTTCCTCCTATTTTTCAATAAAATTTTTTGCTAAAAGCAATTTATTTTGTTGTTTCTGTATATATTATAACTATGTAAACGTTTTGTTTATATCAAAAACGTAACATAAATATCATAAAAGTGTTTAATATCGAATTTATGAAAGATTATAAATATATGAAAACAGACCCACTTGATATTCAAGCAGGTCTGTTTATTCGGAAGTTATTATAAGAAAGTGACTATGAATTATTATGTTTATATTATACCCTTTGTTTTAAAACTATTATATCAATATTCAGTTATTTATATCAAATAATTATCGTAAATAGAATTTTATGAGCAAACATCAATTTATGAAACTAAGCATAAAAAAAACAAGCTCGGCAAACGTGACCGAGCTTGTCCAAAAATGGAGTTATATTAAGAAATGATCTATTAAAGATACTTTACCAGTTCATCAAGAACGCTGTCAAGATGTCCGTCAATAAAGCCATAGTCAACACCCTTGTATGACCAAGCAGCTCTTCCGATAGAACATTTCTCAAAGGCACTGCTTATATCCTTGTACCAGTTAAGAGTATTTTCAGCAGATGCAAGATTTATAACACCGTATTCGCCACAATACATAGGAACATTTCTTTCCTCTGCGACCCTTACAGCCTCAGCAAATCTTCCCATAAAATAATCAGGCGTAAATTTCTCTGTCTTGACCTCCTCGTATGTCTGCATATATTCAAGACCAAGACGCTTTATCTCAGTTCTGTATTTGGGGACGCTTCCCGGATAATCGATCCTGAAATCTCTTGGCATCTCATCTACCCAATAGGCAGCCTGATGAGTGAAAAGAAATGGGTCATAGCAATGGAAAGTATAAACTATATGCTCGTCATAAGGCTTATCAAGGTCTTTCATTGAATCAATAGAGTTGTTCCAGTAGCTGCCCACAATAATATTTATATCAGCACTATATTTTCTAATAAGCTTTATGGCATTTTCAACGATAGCATTCCACTTTTTGCTGAACTTAGGATCAGTTACCTCATTGAGAAGTTCAAAAGAGACCCTGTCAGAATATTTGCTGAAACGCTTTGCAAACTCTTCCCAAAGGTCGTAGAATTTCTGCTGAAGCTCAGCGTTATCAAAGAATCCGCTTTCAGCCTGAGCCTTGTCAAAGAAAAAGCCCATTGTCTTATGGAGGTCAAGAATCATATTGATACCGTTATTTCCGCACCAATCGATACACTTCTGAACATAGTCGAAGCCGCTCTCTATAAAGCCGTTTTCGTCCTGAAAGATATTATAATCCACAGGCACTCTAACGTGGTCGCAGCCCCAGCCCTTTATACGCTTGATGTCCTCCTCAGTAATAAAATTATCAAGATGTTCCTCACTGTAATCGCATTGTGACAGCCAGCCTCCGATATCGATGCCGTGCATATAGCCATTAAATCTTCTCATATTTTTAACCGTCCTTTCTGATATAAGTTTTGCTTACAGCTATATTTTAGCACTATGCGATCGAAAATTATATCATAATTTTAATATTCGTGTAAAAATCGTAACGTTATTGTGGCGTTCTAAACATACATTTCCAACTATTGACGAGCATTATGTTGCACGAAAAAATTGCACTCCTCAGATCGGCGGATAGGCTATACATAAAATAATGCAAGGCCGCCGCAGGTCACGAATTAATACGACCTGCGGCGGTGACTTCTTTTATAGTTATCTGTGATCTAATTACCTTGAAACATAGCTAACATACTATTTCATATCCAGCGGATAAACAGGTCTTCTTATCTTCTTAAATTCACCGATTTTTGTAACGTCAGGATTATTGACACCTATACTCTCTGCTGTAAAATATACATATTCCTTGTCGCTAAAATTTGCCTTGTATGAATGGCCGAAGCCTTTGAGAACGAGAACTGAATATTTGTTGCTGTCAATGTCAAGATGTCTAAAAATATTTATCATCTCCGTTGGAACTTTATTTTCAGTTACAACAATATCTGCTTGTTCCGTGCTAATAACAGCTATGCGACCATAATCAGTATATGTTTCCCCATAATCTGCAAATTCTTCACCATTAGCTTCGCACATTGGTATTGGTTTGCAAATGAGTTTAGTGACCACCGCCGTTATCGGTAAAGGTCGTCCGTGCTTATTATCAGTTTTTCCACCAAGAAGTCCCTTTATAACAGCACCCTCTCCTGCTGCAAAAGCCATTTCCGTGATCTCTCTATCACAGATAGTTGATACCCCTATTTTATTTATACCGCCCTCAATAAGTTTATCAAGAATATAAGTACCATCAGCAGGACCGCCGCCGAGCGGGTCATCACATTCATCGATAACGGCATATTTCTTTGAAGGTGCACTCTTTATTGTGCTTATTATTTTGTCAAGTGGATCAAGGTGCACAAAGAAACTATCTTTTTTGTCTATAAACATATTTGATAAGTCATTACATATCGCCTGTGCATCGGATACATCTGTTGTCACCGTACAAATAATAGACGGACCTGCATTATATTTGTCAGAGCCATAAAAGCCTGCAAATGGTGATACATTGATAACGCCTGCCTGTTTTTCATATTCAAAAGCTTGGGCTATAAATGGCGTCATAGCACCACCATTTGTATCTGTATTGATCGCAGGCAAAAGGAGCGGTGGCTGAGCATATGCCGTTTTCATTACAAAGCCTTCTTCAAGCTGTCTATGATATATCTCCACACATTCCGATTCACGTTTCCTTATATCAACGTGAGGTTCTGTATTATAACCCAGAAGAAGGTCTGCATTCTTCACCATAAGAGGAGATACATTTGCGTGCAGGTCAAGTACAGCATATATCGGCGCACCTTCTCCAACAAGTGCCTTGATTGAGCTGAGCAAGTCCCCCTCACAATCATCAAAGCCTTCAACTACTGCTGCACCATGGAGATTGAGAAACACAACATCAGGCTTAGTAAAAGCGATCCTTTCAAGCATTCTCTCTTTTATAGCGACATATACATCTTTTTCAATAAGTCCCGACGGCGTAGCAAACGCAGCCGGCAGAGGTAATACATCATCATTATACTTTGCCAAGGTCCTCAAAAAGCCCGTTATCTCACGAGCGTCGTTGAAATACTCCGTAAACTCCTTAACATCATCAGTATCAATGTAATCACGAGCTTTAAAGCTGTCAAGGTCTGTGCGTATAGCACAGAATGTATTTGTTTCGTGAAAAAAGCCGCCTACCGCCGCTCTCATAAAAATCATCTCCAATAGTCATTATTAAGGGTTTAACATTACCTTATAAAAATTATATTAAATTATAAAAGAGATTTCAAGGTCATAACACCACAATTGTCTCTGTGTTTTTTGCACAATTACTGATTATTGTGCACTCACAACAACATTATTTGTAACTTGCACAACTTGATTAATCTTGTTTATTGTGATATACTTAGGCCATAGAAAGACAAAACAGAATATTTCAAAGAACAAAGACGTTATTTCCTTTTTAAAGGCAAATGGCGTCTTTTTTATTCAGGAGGTTGGATTACATGAAAAAAATCGAAATTATCACAAGAACGGAAAAGCTAGAGATTATCAAGAAGATCCTTGTCAATCACAATTGCCTTGGTCTCACCGTTTATTCGGTAATGGGTTGTGGACGTCAGAAAGGTCATATCAGCAAAGCTGAAAATGATGATGTTGCAACTAATCTTCTCCCTAAGATATATGTTATGACAGTTGTAAAAGACAGTGAGCTAAAGCTCATTATGAACGACATCTACAATGAGATTGGTACAGGAACACACGGCGATGGCAAGGTATTTGTATCTAACATCGAAGATGCCATGAGAATCCGTACAGGAGAATGTGGAGAAAATGCTTTGTAAGCAGTAAGAGAGGTAACTATGAAAGAGAAAAAAGTAATAGTGTCCTTAAAAGGCATATCAAAAACATATGACAATGATGTCAAGGTCGTCAAGAATATTGATCTGGATATTTATGAGGGCGAGTTTTTGACTATTCTTGGAGCTTCTGGCTGTGGCAAAACCACCACGCTGCGTATGATAGCTGGCTTTGAGGACGTTTCCTCCGGCGATATTTGTATCGACGGCAGCTCCGTGATAGGTGTTCCGCCTTATAAAAGGCAAGTAAATACGGCTTTTCAAAGTTATGCTTTGTTTCCTCATCTTAGCGTTTATGACAACATTGCATATGGTCTGAAATTAAAAAAAGTTTCCAAAGCAGAGATACACGAAAGTGTTTCACATATGCTTTCGCTTATCAGGTTAGACGGATATGAAAAAAGGAAGCCTGCTCAGCTTTCAGGCGGACAAAAACAGCGTGTATCTATTGCAAGAGCACTCATCAATAATCCAAAGGTATTGTTGCTTGACGAACCATTGGGGGCTCTTGACCTTAATCTCAGAAAGCAGATGCAGCTGGAATTGAAAACAATGCAGAAAAAGCTTGGCATAACATTTATATACATCACTCACGATCAGGAAGAGGCTCTGACGATGAGTGACAGGATTGCTGTAATGCACAAGGGCATACTTGAACAGGTCTGTTCCCCAAAGGAACTTTATATGAAGCCAAAAACAAAATATGTTGCAGAATTTATCGGTGAGTCAAATATCTTCGAGGGCGTAGTAAAGGACAGAAATAGCGACAACTGCACAGTTGCGATCGAAAGTGGAAACATCCTGTGCAGCGGTGATGGTTATGTTGCAGGACAAATGGTATATGTTTGCATTCGTCCAGAAAAAGTACGGATCACAAGAAAAGCAGGAAGCGGCAATTCACTGCCAGCCGAGATAAAGGAGCAGATATTTACTGGCAATATGATGAAACATATTGCCGTGCTTTCTAACGGACACGAGATAAAAGTTGCAGACATTGCTTCCTACAACGATATAAATATCGGTGACAAGGTATATCTTGAATGGGACGCAAAGGACGCTGTAATGATCAAAAATCCGACAGGCCCTATGGCCGAAAATTTTGACACATTGCGGGGGGTGCAGTAAATGACAACATCACGCAGCAGGTTCAATTTCACGGCACTTGTATATATTCTCCCACTAACTTTGGCACTTCTGCTGCTGGTGGTACTACCACTTTTATATGTTGGAGCAATGAGTTTTATGGGACGTGGCGCATACGGCGGCACTATCAGAAGATTTACAGTTGACGCTTATGAGTCTCTTGCAGATTTTACTTATCTCAAAGCCGTAGGAAGATCAATATGTATGGCTCTTAAAAGCTCTGTATTATGCATATTGCTTGGATATCCATTTACCTTTATTGTGGCAAGAAAGTGGAAAAATCAGGCAAGCTGCTTATGTTTCTGCTCATGATACCTGTTTACACCAGTAGCCTTGCAAGACTATATAGCCTTGTTATAATGTTTAATTCATCTGGCTTGATAAATACTGCTCTTATGAAGCTTCATATCATAAGCTCACCTTTGCAGATACTTTATACAAACGGCTCGATCACAATTGGGCTTGTACAATATCTTCTGCCGTTTGCAGTAATGCCGTTATATTCATCTATAGAAAAACTTGACGAAGCAACTATCGAGGCGTCTTATGACCTTGGAGCAGGCAAGATAAAGACCTTCATAAAGGTAATTCTCCCTATGACTTTTCCGGGAATAATCGCAGCATTTATCATTCTTTTTGTTCCTGCTATAGGCACATATTTTATTACAGATGTTATCGGCGGTGGAACAGTATATATGATAGGTAACATTATATGCAACCAATTTCTCAGTGCAAGGAACTGGCCTCTCGGTGCAGCACTCTCAGTGTGCGTTGTAATATTCATTCTGCTTATGCTTTATCTTTACAGTAGGATAGGAAACCTTGATGATTTGGGGGCGATGTAAATGAAAAACAGCAAACTTGTAAATAAAATAACGAATGCTTATGTGATGCTGATATATGTGTTTGTATTTATCCCTGTAATAGTTATGATCGCATTTTCATTCAACAGCCTGCCTTCAAATCAGCATTGGGAAAGCTTCACGCTTGATTATTACAGCAAACTGTTTTCTGATAGTGAAATGATCCAAGTACTTATAAACTCACTTACACTGGCAGTAATAAGTACGCTTGCCGCTATCTTTATCGGCACCCTTGGTGCATATGCGCTTTGCAGGCTTAAATTCAAGGGCCGTTCGTTTCTGAATTTTATGGTTTTTGTACCTATGGTGATCCCAGAAATAGTTATAGCGGTAGCATTTCTTGGGCTTACAGGTGCAGCTGGCATATCAAAAGGCTTTGGGGTTATGGTATGTGCGCATACTATATTCATTCTTCCGTATATTATTGTTACGCTCAAGTCAAGATTTGCAGACTATGATGTTTCTATAGAAGAAGCTTCACTTGACCTTGGTGCAAACCAGATATATACATTCATACACATCATCTGTCCTATGATACTTCCAGGTATTTTTACTGGCGGACTTATGGCATTCTCGCTGTCATTTGACGATCTTATCGTATCAAATTTTCTCAGCAACACGGGATATACCACACTTCCTGTAAAAATATACTCAAATCTGAAGGTAGGTATCTCACCTGAATATAACGCATTGTTCACCATAATACTTGCGGTAATGCTTATAGCTACCGCGGCTATTGCAATAAAAAAGAAAAGAGGAAAGTAAAATGAAAAGAAGAAAATTTTTGGCGTTGACAGCAGCATTGGTATTGGCGGCAACAACCGGACTGGCTTCCTGCGGAAACAATTCAGGCAACAAAGGCGACACAAAAGAACTTAATATGATTCTCTACCCTGACTATGTCCCTCAATCTGTTATTGACAGCTTTGAAAAAGAAACAGGCATAAAGTGTAATATCGACTATGTTGACAATGATACTCTCATCTATACCAAGTGGTCAGAAGATCCCAAGGGTTATGATATTGGTCAGCCTGCTATTTCTACTCTGCACGCACTTATCGATGCAGATATGCTTCAAGAAACAAGCTATGAAGATATTCCAAACAGCAAATATATTTCTACAGATAAATGTGATATCTCACTGAATGACAATGACAAGAAGTACTCTATTCCATATAACACCACCGGCGGTTACACTTGGATATACAACACAAAGACCTGTCCTGTCACTATCACAAAAATGGATGATCTTCTTGATGAAAAGCTTCGTGGTCAGATCGTTACAATGCCTTATTCGTTCATGTGGTATCCGTCAGCACTTATGCACCTTGGATATTCAGACTCCTCTACAGACGAAAAGGAGATTGCTGAAGCAACAGAATGGGTCAAGAAGCTTACTGCGAACGTAAAGGTGTTCGACGGCGCAACACCAAGTTCTTCTGTGAAAAATGGCGAATGCAGTGTCGCTCTTACATTTGCAAGTGACGCTTCAAGAGCGCTTCTTGATGACCCTGATCTTGATTACCTCAAGGTAGAAGACCAGACATTTATGCAATGCACACAGTATTGGGTTATTGGAAAGCAATCGCCTAACAGTAAGAATGCTGAAAAGTTTATTGATTATATATGCGACCCTAAAATTTATGCAGAGTGTTTGAATACATACCCCGCCATATCAAATAATGAGGAAGCGCTGAATTATGTTTCCGATGATTATAAGAAAATAGAAGGTATGTTTGAGATCCCTGATGATAAAAAATCATACATTCTCAATTCGGACGTCCCTACTGACGCACTTTCCGCATATGATGAACAATGGAATAAGATCATGTCAAACTAAGGAGTGATCCTATAATGAGCAAAGACTATTCTGAGATAGCATACAAGCATACACGTTTTTTTGTTGAAGAATGCGGAGAGCGTATCGCAGGCACTGCACAGATGAACAAGGCAGCAGAACACGCTGCCGAAGTGTTCAGATCTCTCGGCATGAAATATATCCAGCATCATTTTCAAGTACCTGTTTGCAGCACTGAAAAAAGCGTTGTTGAGTTGATCTCAAACAAGCAGATCACACCTCTGCCACATACTAATGTGTGCTTCTGCACAGATACACCAGAGGGTGGCTTAACAGCGGAAGCTGTACTTATACATTCAGACGTCAAGAAAATGGGTGTTATCGGCGAGATCTATCCTATCAGTGACAAGTGTATAAAAACAGATATCAAAGGAAAGATCGTAGTTATAGAGCGAAGCGTTCTTATGGATTACCCAGATATAGACACCTACAAGGTACTTGAAAAATATAAGCCCGCTGCCGTAATATTCACAACAGACGAGTCACAGCAAGGCATACCATATGTGTATTCAAATTTTGAGTACAGAGAAGCACAGTATATGCTGCCGTCATTCATAATGAACAAAAATGATGTGAATAAACTGTTCAGCCAAAATGATAAGGTCATACTGCACGTTGAACTAAAAACTCAGGTTCAGAAAAAAGAAAGCACCAATACGATAGGTGTGATAGAGGGTACAGACAAGCAAGATGAAGTGATCTTGATCTCAGGTCATCTTGACTCGGCAGTCAGCAGCAAAGGTGCTGTTGATGATGCAGGTGCAATAGGCACTGTTATGGCATTAGCAGAAAAATACAAGGCTCTATCCGACAAGGGCGTCAGAACACATAGGACCTTGTATTTTGCCTGCTGGTCGGGTCACGAACCTGGTCTGCACGGAAGCAAATACTTTTTGCAGCAAAACCAGGACATTTACAAACGTATAAAATATAATATCAATTACGATATCGTTGGAATGACAACGCCTTATTCCATAACCTATGCAGGCGTAAAAGACTTTGAAGCGATATTTGAAAAAGTATTTGAAAAGTGCGGCTCAACGTTGGACATTTTTTCCGGACCTGTTCCCTGTGACACACTAAATCTCACATCAAACAAAATCCCTAGTCTTACTATGTCAAACGGTGGATTCGTATGGGGACATACGCCTGCTGATGATATGAAAAACATTGACAAAAGGGGCTTTGATCAGCCTATTGATTTCTCAAGTGAGCTTATAAACTATCTTGACAGCATTGAAAAAATACCTCAGGGATACACTGATGATATTGAAAAACAGCTTGATATATATGCCACACGATATGGCTGGGATTTCTGACAGGGGGCATATGTTATGAAAATAATTGATCTGAGCGGCGAATATACAGAAAAAATGTGGTATTATGGTGAGCCATACACGCCATACAGCGTAAAAGATCTTGCGTGTGTCGATAAAAATGGCTATATCGCAAGAGAATATACACTGACAGCCCACACAGGCACTCACATAGAAAATAGCGCTCATTGGAGCGAAAATGCACAGGGAATAAGCGAGACCCCTATTGAGAAATTCGCAGGTAACGCTCGGTTACTTTACCTGCCGTTCTCAGAAAGCAAAGAGATAACAGTGAAAAGACTAAAAGCAGCAGGTGCTGATGGTCTTAAAAAAGACGAGATATGTATTATCCGAACAAATTGGGATAGCTTTTGGAACCAAAAAGAATATGTATCTGAAAGCCCATATATTACAGTACCTGCGGCAGAATATCTTGTATCAAAGGGAATAAAACTCGTGGGAATGGACAGCCCTATGATAGGCGATCCGAATGACGGGATCTCATCAGTAGGAGCTGACCTCGTTCTTCCCGACTATAAGTTTTCAGAAGCAGGGATACCGATAATACTTGGTCTTGTAAATTTATCATCTCTGCCTGAAAAGTTCTTTTTTACAGCCTTTCCACTAAAACTGCATAACGGTGAAGGAAGTCCCTGCCGTGCAACCGCAATAACATTTTAAGATAAAGGAGCTATTTATTATGGAATATGAAATTCAGAAACATCTGCATTATGCAGGAATACCAAGTTTTAATCTTTATCCGTACACACAGGATACTGAATGTGCTGACATAACTATAATGGGTGTACCTTTCGATAGTGGTGTTACAAATCGTCCAGGTGCAAGACTTGGACCAAGAGCTATAAGAAATATGAGTCAGCTCACAAACTGCTTTGCCTACCCATGGAGCTACAAACTCAGCGATAAAGCAAAGATCGTTGATTACGGCGATGTAGGATACTATGTGGGTGCAAATACAACGAAGGTAATGCTTGAGGAAACGTATAATACTGCCAAAAAAGTTTTTGAATCTGGCAGCAAACTTCTTACCCTTGGCGGAGACCACACTATTCCATATGGTATGGTCAGAGCTGCAAGCGAAAAGTTTGGAAAACTTGCTCTGCTGCATTTTGACTCTCATCAGGACAGCACTCCGTCCACTGATGGAAATGTATCCCACGCAAACTTCGCATATGACTTACAGGCTGAAGGGTGTATCGACCCGTCACATTCGGCGCAGGTTTTTATAAGAACTGAAATGACTAAATGTGGATATAATATTTTCTATGCTATGGACGCTGTAAATATGGATATGAAAGAGCTAGCTAGACAGTTGAAAGCCATTGTGGGCGATATGCCTGTATACATAACCTTTGATATCGACGCTCTCGATCCCTCGGCTGCACCAGGTACAGGTACGCCTGTTATCGGCGGTCCTACCTCAGCTCAGGCAAGGCGACTACTTTACGAACTGCGTGGTATCAATGTTGTAGCAGCAGATCTTGTAGAGGTGCTTCCCGCATATGACCACAGCGAGATCACCGCACTTGCGGCGGCAACGATCGCACAGGACCTTATGTATCTTATGTATAATAAAGATTAAATCTCGCATCTCCAGCCCATAGTTTTACCTATGGGCTAAAGGTGTTTTTAGGAGTGATAACAAATGAACTGCGAAGATCTAATGAACATTCCCAAAATATATTCAGGAATGAAGCTTATAGCGGGTGGGTCAGGAATGTACAGAAACATACGGTGGATATATTTTGCCGATTGTACACAATGTCTTTCAGATGATTTTAAAGTCTCACAGTTGATACACGGAGGAGAACTTGTTATTGTCACAAATGCAGCACTCACAGACAATGATGACAAAATGCTCAGTATGATTGTGAAAATGAACCAAAAGAATATAGCTGGGCTTGTTATAAATGTCGGACAGATATCACCTATGCTGACCGAATACTGCAATGACAACGAACTACCGCTGTTTGAACTGTCCTATGATCTGCACCTCATTGATCTTTCACAGATCGTATGCAAGGCATTGGTGGAAGAAGAAAGCAACACAAACTCGATAGATCAGCTTCTTGCTGCAATAATTTATTCCTCTAATATAAATGACGCTGATATAAAGATACGGGCAGGCTATCTAGGCACTAGTATATCGGATAAAAATCATATAGTCGTGCTGAAGTTAAACAAAAACAACAAACTTCAGGACTCTTATGAAAATCTGCAAAGATATATCAGATATGAATTTAAAAACTATGGTTTGCAAAAAATGCTGATGCTCTGGCAAATAGATACAGGCATAATGCTTATCCCCTCGGAGCTATTTAGCCGCGATCTGCTCTCCAATATACTCACAAGGATAATAGACCACATTAGTTCTTACTACGGCATTGACGCAAAGGCAGGGATAGGATCTGCATATGAATACATATCGGAATTAAAGAAAAGCTTTCAGGAAGCTCTGAACTCCATTAAAATATCACACTCTGAAAGTAAAAGTCAGAAAATATTCTTTTACGATAATCTCGGTATCTACTCGCTTATCGCGCAGATAAAAAATGATAAGTTTCTTGATGAATATGTAAATAATCATATAGGCAAACTGATACAATCTGATGTTTTGCAGGAGGGCGACCTTTGCAAAACGCTTGAAGCCTATCTTGATCATAACTGCAACGCTGCCGCAGCAGCAGAGCACCTGTTTATCCACAGGAATACAATGCGCTATCGTATGGATAAGATCAAAAAGATACTTTGCTGCGAACTTGATGATCTTGACGTCTATCTTGAACTTAAAATGGCGTTTGAGATCAAAAACTATCGTGAAAGTCAAAAAGATCAGTCATAATTTATTGTGTGCATACACCACAATAAAGATTATAAAGACAACACATTGCTGTTATACTGTTTTTTTCTTATAATTATATCAAAGGAAAAAACTTTCCGTAATAAAAGAACAGGAGTGACTTTATAATGCTAAGAAATTCATTGCCAACTATAATTACAGATAAGGTTCCAGGACCAAATGCCTGTGTACTTTTGAAAAAAAGGGACAACGCACTGCCTAAAGCGCTCTGTGGCTATACATATCCTATATGTATCAAGCGTGGAGAGGGCGCAATGCTCGAAGATGTTGACGGAAACATCTTTCTTGATTTTATCGGAGGTGTCGGCGTTCTCAACATCGGCTACAGCAGACCTGAGGTCGTGAAAGCTGTTCAAGATCAGGCAGAAAAATATTTTCACTGCATTTTCAATGTGGTGGCACACAGTGGTTACATTGAACTTGCTGATAGGCTCAACAAACTTATGCCATGCAAAGGTGATAAACTGAAAACATTCTTTGCAAACAGCGGTGCAGAGGCAGATGAGAATGCAGTAAAGATAGCCAAAGCATATACAGGAAGAAAAGGCATCATCTGCTTCTCTGGTGCATTCCACGGAAGAACAAATCTTACAATGGCTCTTACAGCAAAAAAATCTTATGCAAAGGGAATGGGTCCTTTCCCGTCTGATATTTACAGAGCTGAGTTCCCTTACCTTTATCATGCACCAAAAGGATATTCTGAACAAGAAGCAATAGCATATTACCTAGACAAACTCAACACTCTTTTTGATGAAGCTGCACCTGCCAGTGATATTGCAGCAATGATAGTCGAACCTGTTCAAGGAGAGGGTGGTTTTGTCCCCGCACCTATCGAATGGGTAAAAGCCGTCAGAAAGATATGCGACGATAATGGTATTTTACTTATTGCTGATGAAGTACAGTGTGGAAACTGTCGAAGTGGCAGATACTATGCCTCAGAATATTGGAAGGAAGCAGGTGCTGCACCAGATATTATAGCAACAGCAAAATCTCTTGGCGGCGGCGTTCCAATAAGTGCAATAACCGCCCGTGAGGAAATTATGGATTCAGTACCTGTGGGAACTATTGGCGGAACATATTGTGGAAATCCTCTTGCCTGTGCTTCTGCACTCAAGGTAATGGATATAATGCTGGAAGAAGATTATGCAGGCAAAGCTGAAGAAATAGGTAAAAAGGCAACTATATTTTTCAGCGGTCTTAAAGAAAAATATGAAGAGGTAGGAGATGTAAGAGGTCTTGGCTCGATGCTTGGCGTGGAATTTGTAAAGACTAAAGCAGAAAAAGAACCAAACGGCGAACTTGTTTCTAAGGTGATACAGAACGCCCTTCAAATGGGACTTATGCTTGAAAATGCTGGCACACACGGAAACGTTATAAGATTTCTTGTCCCTCTGTGTGTAACAGACGAACAACTTGAAAAAGGCTTTGAGATATTTGAGACCGCTTTGGTAAAAGCAAAGTCTGATAAATAATACAAGAAAAGAGGTATTAAACGTGAGTATGGATTTTAATTACTACCTGCCTGTAAATATTGTTTTTGGAAGAGGAAAAGTCAGCTCTGTTGGAATCATCGCAAGCGATCACGGCAAAAAGGCACTTGTTGTCACAGGAAAAAGCAGCACAAAGCGCTCTGGGTTGCTTAACCGAATTTGCAGTCACTTAAAAAAATCAGGTATCGAATATACTGTTTTTGATAAAGTACCACAAAATCCTCTTACAACGACAGCTGAGCAAGCTGCACGAATAGCAAAAGACAACGGCTGCGATATGGTCATAGGCGTCGGCGGTGGAAGCGTTATGGATTGTGCAAAGGCAGCAGCATTTATCGCAGTAAATGACGGTGATATAAATGACTACATATTCAATCGTCTGAAAAGCGGCAAAGCTCTGCCGATAATACTTATCCCAACGACCTGCGGAACAGGCAGTGAGGGAAACGGATTTGCTGTATTAACAAACCCGGAAAACGGAGATAAAAAATCACTAAGATGCAATGCAATAGTTGCAAAGGCGTCTATCATTGATTCTGAATGTATGATGACTATGCCGAAAAATGTTTTGGCAAGTGTCGGTTTTGATGCCTTTTGTCACTGTATGGAAGCCTATATAAGCCGCATTGCTCAACCATTTACGGATATTATGTGCGAAAAGGCAATGAAGCTTATTGCAGATGATCTTCCAAAGCTTTTTAAGGGTGACAATAACCCAGAGTACTGGGACAAGATAAGTCTTGCAAGCACAATGGGGGGAATGGTCATAAATACCGCAGGTGTTACACTTGCACACGGTATGGAACACCCTGTCAGCGGTTTCAAGAATGCCGTACACGGCAAAGGTCTTGCAGCCATAACCCCTGCAGTAACAGAAGCAAGCATAAAAGGTGACCCACAGAAACTTGCATTTATTTCAAAAGTGTTAGGCGGCAATAATGAGAATGATTGTGCAGAACAGATAACAAAATTTATCGACTCACTTCGTCTTACCTGTACGTTATCAGATTTTGGAGTAAAAGAAAGTGATATCGATATGCTGACAGACAGCTGTATGAAAGTTTCAGCAGCAGGTATATCCTATCATCCCGTAAAATTTGACAGGTCACACATAAGAGATCTATATTTAAAGTCACTGTAAATCAAGCCAAAGGAGTTCTTTCTATGCGCAGATATAAAACATACATTAACGGAGAATGGTTTGAAGGCGCTTCGGGAATCGTTCTGAGATCTGTTGATCCTTCAAATAACAAAGAGTTAGGCGAGATAGTGCAAAACAGCAAGGAAGATGTGGAATATGTAATAGAAAGTGCCTCACGTTCCTTTTACAAAACCAGAGAATGGCGTGATCTTGATGTTCAGCAACGAAGCGACAAGCTTCTAAAGATCGCTGATATGATAGAGAGCGAGATTGATGAAATAGCTAAGACAGAGTCAATGGACAACGGCAAGCCCTTGCGTGAAGCGCAGGCAGATGTTGACGATGCTGTGCATTGTTTCCGTTATTATGCAGGGCTTATCCGTACACCAAGCGGTCAAACTTACAATGTAAACAGCAATTTCGGCAATATGCACTCATACACAGTGAAAGAACCAGTGGGTGTCTGCGCACTTATCACACCTTGGAATTTTCCATTTTTGATGAGCGTATGGAAAATAGCCCCTGCACTTGCGGCTGGCAACAGTATAATTTTCAAGCCAAGCTCTGAAACGGTACTTTCGGCATTGAAGCTTTTTGAGATACTTGATAAATGTGATCTACCAAAAGGCACTGCAAATCTGGTCATCGGTTCAGGAAGCACAGTTGGAAATCTTTTAGCCGAAAGCAAAAAGGTAGATATGATTACATTCACAGGCAGCACATCCGTTGGGCAAGGCATAATGCGAGCTGCTGCTGGCAACGTAAAAAAAATAGGGCTTGAACTCGGTGGAAAGTCACCTAATATCGTCTTTGCAGACACGGATATCGACAAGACCGTTGAATGGGTAATGATGGGTATATTTTTAAATCAAGGAGAAGTCTGCTGTGCAGGATCAAGGCTGATAATAGAAAAATCGATAAAGGATAAATTTCTAAAAAAACTTGTCGAGAGAACTGATAAGCTTACCCTTGGCGCTCCTCTTGATAACCCTGATATGGGTCCGCTCATATCAAAAAAGCATATGCAGGACGTACTTGGATATATTGAAAAAGGAAAGGCAGAGGGAGCAAAACTTCTTTGCGGTGGATACAAATGTACAGATGACGATCTTGTCAACGGAAATTTCATCAAGCCTGCCATATTTGACGATTGCACCCCTGATATGTCAATAGTTCGTGAAGAAATATTTGGTCCTGTACTTACTGTGCTGACTTTTGAAACAGAGGAAGAAGCAATAGAATTGGCAAATGATACAGATTATGGACTCGCAGGTGCTGTTTTCTGCAATGATACCGCAAAAGCTCTAAGGGTGATAAAAGAAGTTCGTGCAGGTATAACGTGGATAAACTGCTATAACCCAGCCTTTTCAGAAGCCCCGTGGGGTGGCTACAAAATGAGTGGCATTGGCAGAGAACTTGGCACAAGCGGTCTTGATGAATATCAGGAAACAAAGCAGATAAACATAAATATATCTGGTACACCTCTTGGGTGGTATAACCACTAGATTATACAAACCGCCGCAGGTCACGAATTAATGCGACCTGCAGCGGAATTTTTTTATCCCCCTTATTTCAAAAACTCCCCACTTTTTGAAATAACACCCCTCGCTCCCCACTCCTTATTTCAAAAGCACCCCCTATCAACGTTTACATCTGCAAAATTTACACTTTGTTTACAAAATGTAATCGTTATCCTAAGCAGCCAGCTTAACAAATCATGGAAATAATGTGGTATAATTATATCGAAAGAAAAAGAACAACAAAGAATTAGCGCTAACTTTGTTGTCGATCAGGGAGGGGAATATGAAGAAAGAATCTAAAAGTTCCGTTGATTTTTCGGTTGAGGAAAAAGCTGAAGCGTTCGATTCTATCAGCGAGCTGTATTTTGACCGCAACTTTGGCTCAACATCAAAATCCGATTTTGAAACTCTGCTGTTTTCGATCTACATAGAGCATTTGATAAAAAACGGTCTGCCATATGACGATTATATAATGTCAAAAACTCTTGGTATCACTGAAACAAGAGTTCGTGCTTTGAAAGAACGTAAGCAATTGAAATATCCATTTGAGTTTGATTGGAGAGAATCTTTTGCACATCTTGTCAAAAACGCCAAGTATGATGACGTTACAAAAACAGTAAAGCTTTCAATTGAAGATGTTAATTTGCTAAAGGAAGTGCGCCATTTTGTAAGCACTAAAGGCTGGTATGACGAAGTTCAGCTAAATCCACGTTTGTTTCAGTGTAAGCTCGATTGCTTCTTGATGATATGCACCGAGCTTGACGAGATAACGCTGACCGAAACGGACAAAGCAAACATTAGAAAATTGAAAACCGAGGGTGATGAAACAAGTGCCGTCCAAAAGATCTTAAACGGCGACTTAAGATCAGGTCTGAAAGACCTTGCCCTTAAAGGAAGCAAAAAGCTTTTGACAGAAACTATTGAACTATTTTCATCGACCTCAATAAGTACAATAGCCTTAAAAGGCATTTCAGCAGTTATACAGGCTGCATTTGAATAGGAGGTAATGGTATATGAACAACGAGATCGACAGAGAAGCCATGCTGATTTATCTGAATGACCTGCGTACAATGGAAACAATAACACATGAAGATGATAAAAAAACATATGAGCTAAATAAGAAAAACGAAAAAAGAAAAGCAGAACATAAAAAAGTCGTAAATGATTTTTCTCAAAAAAAGAATAGTGCTCCGTCAAAACCTTCAAAAGAAATTGTAGATGACGGAATGTCATTTGGCACTAAACTTATGATATTTTTTTCAATATTTACGTGGGGCTGTTTTATACTTATGGGCTTTGGTTATGATGCTTCTTTTATAGATGTTCTTATGGATATGCCTTTCGTAATACCATTTTTTTTATTCTTCCCAATTTGTTCTGTTATTCTTTTTTTCAAGTCGAAAAGAGATAATTTAAAACTAAAAGACGAAATGGAATTGAAATATACTAGGGAACTAAAAGAATGGAAAAAGAAGCAGGAAGAATTCAACAATGAATTAACTTTATTGACCCAAAAAACAAAAGAAGAGCGAATAGAATATGACGCATTTACAAATGATATAACAGGTTGCATTAAAGAAATGAGCAAAGAGAAACTTGATGTTCAAAAGAAACTGCAAGAAGCGTATTCAGCAAATATCATTCCATTGCAGTTCAGAAATATTCAGGGAATATATTATCTTTATGATTATATGTCTACATCAAATCAGAGCCTTTCAGAAGCATTGATGCAGTGCAACCTTGAAGCAATAAAGCAAAAACTTGATCGTGTCATCAATCTCCAAGGTGAAATGATCGTACAGCAGGCACAGCAAAGTGCCGCTCTTTACGAACAAAACCAGCAGATACTTGAAACAGCACAGGCAACAATGAACAACACCGCAGTTGCGGCAAAATACGCTCAAATATCTGCAACAAACAGTGCAATTTCATTAAAACTTCAATCAAAAGAACTTGCATATCAAAAAGCCGATTATTGGCTCAAGTAAGTCTAACAGTACATATCAAAAAAAGCGAGCCACACAGCTCGCTTTTTTCCTGCATAAATTCCCCACCTCTGCAAATAATATTACTGCAATTTTGAAAAAACAACGGAGGTCATAAATATGAAAGCAACAGGAATTGTCCGCAGGATCGACGATCTCGGCAGAGTTGTCATACCTAAAGAAATAAGGCGCACCATGCGTATCCGTGAGGGCGACCCGTTACAGACAACGTTGAACTACGAACTGGAATGCTGTATGTGTCTGCTGAGAATTGCGGACAGGCTGTACATAAAATAAATTAAAAGCAAAAACTATAAACAGCTTGACATTTTGATAAGAATGTGTTATTTTAAATCTGTAACTTAAATTACGTTATAGATTTAAAAGGTGAGCATATGAGAGAATACCTAAAAAAAACGTTAAGACAAAACGTTAAAATAAAAGAGAATAATGACCTATACGACCGATTGCCGCTTGCTTTCAAAGGGAGATACGATCTATTTGATGTTGAAATCAACGGAATAGACTGGCTTGCAATTCAACCAAAAGGCGATGTTGGTCTTATTGCGCTCCGAAAGGACAGAGCTAAAGTTCAGAATATTTCAGGACTTAACTGTGCAATATTTCTTAAATCGACCACCCCTTATATCAAGGAAAAACTTGTCGAGGACGGCATCCCATTTGTACTGAAAGGCAAGCAGGTTTATTTGCCGTTTATAGGCTGCCTGCTGTCTAATTCAGGTGAACGTGATATTGCACCTGTTGATATTATTTCGTACTTGACGCAAAAGCTAATACTTATGGCAATCTATGAAAGGTGGAACAAGGTAACAGTATCAGAAGCTGCCACAAAGCTGGGCGTATCCAAAACGTCTGCGAGCAGGTGCTTTGATGAAATAGAATATCTGAATGTCAATATCCTTGATACAAAGGGCAAAGCAAGAGCTGTTACCGTTCCGTCTGATATAAAGCAGCTGTGGGAACAGCTTCAGCACATTCTTAGAAGCCCTGTTATTAGAAGATACGAGTTTCCGAATGATATATATTTAGACAAAAAGGCAGGAATCACTGCTCTGTGCGAGTATTCATTGCTCTCTGATAATGCTTACACTACCTATGCGGTGACAAAAAAAGAGTTATCTGACACAGGGGTAAAAAAGCTGAAGCAAGTTCGAAAAGGAGAAGCTATTGGCTGTGCAGTTCTTGAAGTGGGCTATTTCATTGACTATAACCATAAGCCGATACAAGACCCACTAAGCGCATCCCTGTCATTGACCGATGAAGAATTGCAGGACGAAAGAGTAATGAAATCTATAAACGAGATGTTGGAGGAATATGTGTGGTAAAAGGATTAGATACTTTCAGAAACTATTTTGCCGACTACGAAGAACAATATGTGCTTATAGGCGGTGCAGCCTGTGATATTATATTTGAAAGCAATGACGCAACTTTCAGAGCAACAAGGGATCTGGATATGGTTTTGATAGTCGAGGCTCTTACGCCTGAGTTTGGAGAAAGATTCTGGAAATTTATTCAGAACGGGAGATACCGAAATAAGACAACAAGTGTACAAAAGCCGCAGTTTTACAGATTTGATAAACCTGAAGATGATACCTATCCTAAAATGATAGAACTGTTTTGTAGGAATAATTTTGAACTTCGTAAAATGACAGGGATCACACCAATACACATAGATGATTCTGTTTCAAGTCTGTCAGCAATTCTGCTTGATGATGAGTATTATAAAGCTTTGCTGGAAGGAAAAGTTGTAAGAAACGGCCTGTCTGTTCTTCGCCCTGAATATCTTATTCTGTTCAAGGCAAAGGCATATCTTGACTTGAAACAAATGAAAGAGAAAGGCGAAGCTGTTGATTCGAGCGATATAAAGAAGCACAAAAAGGACATTTTACGAATAACAGCTGAGCTAATGCTTGAAAGCGTATCTGAATTACCCGCAAAAGTTAAATTAGATATTGATACTTTTATTGACTTGTTGGGGCAAGACCCATTTGACAGCAATTCCTTGAAAAGCTATGGACTTAAAAATGATGATGTAGTAGAGGTATTACATAGGATCTTTGGATGATAAGCAGTGTTCTTAATTATTATGAAGTACAGCGGTTGTGTTTTTATGCTACAGCAAAAAAATTCAACTCCGTTTTGAAATTGGTGCGTTTTTATTATATTTTCTGCTTGCGTTTTTGAGATTGACGGATAGGTTGTGCATAAAGTAAAACGGAAACCGGACGGATAGTGCAGACACGCATTTTTTACCGTTTGTGAGCGAAGCTGGCTCTGCGAAAAAATCTCTGTAAATTAATCAACTGTGATAAAAACATTAGTTGGGAGTGGCATAAAATTTGCCACTCTAATTTTTTACAGTATACAATGGGTACTGTAATTTGTCAAGGTTCTTTTTGAAAATCAGCCTGATGGAGTGGAGCACAGCGCAATGGAATCAGGCTGATTTTCAGCGGCTCGCTCAGCCAAGCCTGTCGGGATACATGATTTCAAGCTCACCAAGAACTCTGCACCAGTTTCTCAGTGGCATAGTCCATTTTTTCGCTATTTTATGAGTTGCAAGATACAGAGCCTTCAACAGCGCCGTATCGCTCGGAAATACGCTTCTCTGTTTGTTCAGACGGCGGTATCCGCTGTTACGGCTCCTTTCATACCCGAAAGACCATCGGCACATATCACGAGGACGTCCTTTACGCCACGATTTTTTAGCTCGTTCAGAACGCCAAGCCAGTACTTTGCACTCTCGTTTTCACCGATATGTATGGACAATACCTGCTTATGTCCTGTAAGACTGACAGCAAGAACAACATACGCTGCAAGCTTTTTATCTGTCCGTTTTCTCGTACAGAAAGATGTACAGCATCAATAAATACAATGGGATAAACCTCATCAAGCGGACGTTTCTGCCAGTCCTCTATCTGCGGAAGGAGACGGTCTGTGATATCGGATACCATACCATCGCTGACCTCAAATCCGTAAATATCTTCGATGGTATCGCTTATCTGGCGTGTTGTCATGCCCTTTGCGTACAGCGATATTATCTTCTGTTCGATACCTGAAATATCCTTTTGACGCTTTTTTACGACCTTAGGCTCGAATGTTCCGTCTCGATCCTGTGGTACTTCGATCTCGGTTTCGCCTAAATTTCCACGTATCTTCTTTGTTTTCTTTCCATTACGGTAATTGGAGTTGTCCGAGCGTTCATATGAACTGTACCCTAAGTGTTCATCCAGCTCTGCCTCAAGCATTTCCTGTATAGTGCCGCCAAGAAGATCCTTCAGAGCATCTTCTATATCCCTTGCTGACCGGATATCATACTCCTTGAGCAGCATTCCGATGATGTTCTTTTTTCCTTCACTCATTGGTTCTCTTTTTCTTCTTCCCATAAAAAATCAGCCTCCTGTGTTATTTCTATTTTACCACAGTTGACTGACTTTTTACAGACTTTTTTTCAGAGGGTCGAAAAGCAGCGACATTGCTGCCGCTGCTTTCCACCGTTTTATCTCGCAGCTTGCATAGGGTCGCTCCTCAGCGTTGCCCTATTTGGCTGCAAATATAGTATTGATTTTATTTTGGGTGTTATACGCATTTACACAGTTGTTTTTTCAGAACCGAAATAGGACCTAATGGATACGTCACTATATTGAAAATGTCTTTTAGTATACTATTTATTAATTTTACGAGTCATAATTTTTCTGCCCAAAACATCATACGTACATACTCACATACAGCATCGTCGTATTTTTTAGTTTCAATAAGATCTACGATATAAACGATTTTACTATAGATTTCATTGTAAATCTCATCTTTTCTATCTAATTTGTTGATCTTTTCTATAATTGCAGGTGCTGTTTCATAGTAAATTTTTATTAACCCATTTCCGAAAACAGACTGTTTCATATAATGATCTCTTAAAGATCTTAATGTTGTTAGCTCGTAGCAATCATCAGGTAAGCCTTTATGTTCGCAGCAAGCTGTTGTTAAAAAACATCCTCCGGTGCTTGATATGTTTCCCTCTTCCCAATGGCTACACGAGTCATCTGCATAGTAATAAGATTTATACCAACTGCAATAGCCTTTCTTATATTCCCCCTCATAAGTATAATACTTACAGGAACCGCATTTATTCATTTCTACATAATCCATAATTATCATTTCCCTATCTGAATTTTAATTTTCCGAAAATATCCCTTTTGAATCTGATCAAAAATTTTTTTGCATCTTCAAACCCAAGTTTATATGCTGAATCAAAAGAATCATAAGCCATTGAAATCTCATTTATATTTAAACAAAAGATACCGTGTTTATAACATAATAAGCCTTCTAAATAAAATGTGATTTCAGCAATCTGAGGATAAGCGTCAGTCATTTTAGAAAGCTTTGATAAAAGACCATCTAATTTATCCGTATGGTTTTCATTTATATATAGATCACTTAATGAATCAATAATTGAATAATATAATTGATTTTTATCTTCAGAATCACTATTACATTCACCAATAATATATAAATAATCAGTACACAATTCAAGACCTTCAATATTTTTCGCTTTATCAAAAAAAAGAAACATTGCTTTTAAAATAAAAAATGAACTTTCATAATTATTATTGGTTTTTAAATATTTTTTTGCTACTGATATACCTTTTGGGACATTTGTCCACGATTCATTTATAGAACCATAATATAAATTTAAAAATGCATATTTTGCACAACAATCCATATTATCCGACATTCCGAGCTCATAATAATAGCTTGCTAATTTATAATTTGGCTCAATATTTTTTTCATCTGAAAATAAATCACCAAGTATTTTATAATTTTTTGAACGTTCAAGATAAAATACAGCTTTATTAATATCCTTCGGAAAGTCTGGTGTACCTGCAATATATAACTGACCAATAAGCGTATCTGATAATGGACATCCGCCTAATGCCTCACTTTTCTTTAGATACTCCGGAATTTTTTCATCTCTATTCGGCAAGTTTTCATTTTTCAGATATAAAAAAGCTGCGGCTGAGTATCCGGTTGGATCATGCGTTTCTTCAGAAAATGCACAATAATAATCTTCTGCTTTTTTTAGATCAACAGTTGTTCCAAGTCCTTCTTCATATATATTCCCCAAAATAAATCCCGATCCTGCACCTTCATATTCGTAAGCTATTTCAAGGAGCTGTCTTGCTTTCTCATAGTTTTGAGGTGCACCATTTTTTCCGTGACGAAAAAATACTCCTAATATCCATACAGCGTTCGGGTTGTGCTGATAATATGCTTCACGAACATATTCATAAGGCATTTGAGACAATTCTTGTTTTGTGCAATTCCTTAAGTCCATATATTACCGACCTCCTTTATATTTTTCAACCCGTATCAATCAAAATTTATTTCTTTCGGCATTTGATTTTAAATCATCAATAGTACAGCCATTACATTGCTCAATAGTTATTTCGTAAAAATTGTAATATGAATATTCATTCTCAGAAAATTCAAGTGCATCTCCTTTATAAATTTCCTCTGACGTTAATTTACCATTAGACAAGGAATACTTTGTAAGAAAGGTTATTATTCCACTGGGTGTATTTGCATTAACATCACAACCATGAGAATAATAATTTACAAGGCAATTGAGCGTTTTTGAATAATACAGATCATCCCAGCCAGTATCACTATCACCTGTAGATACTACCGATCCATCATCAGGGTCATATTCATATACATGAAACCTTGAGGCTGCTGCTGCTATATCATATATGTAAATCAATTCATCTGTACCATCTCTATTTATGTCAAATAAAGCGTAAGCGGGTTCTACGGAAGATTGTTGATTTAATTCCGATAATTTGTCAAGATATGCACTGTATATATCTTTAACATCAGTGTTCTTACCATCGTCGGGATTTTTATTTTTTTCTATGTTATCGGTGTCCTTTTTATCAGAACTGTCTTTAGGAATACTATCGATCATATCTTTAAGCGGAGGCCTAATGCTTTTATCTTCGGTATATTTAAAAGCATAATAAGATTCAGTCAATGCCTTTTTACGTTCTTCCTGAGTCATTTTTAGATAATCCAGCTTTTTTATAGTTTTAACTGACGCTTTTAAAGGAGTTTTATCTGCAAAATAATTGTTATATGCATTAATGACTTCACTTGATGTAGTTTCATCATTTCCTACTTTAAATGAAGAATACTTTTTATTTTCACCGTCATAATTAAAGTATATCTTCTCGGTACACCTTACTTTTTTATCGTTCTCTCCTAAAACAACTTCATTTAAGGTATATGCGCCTGCATCTTCAGGAAGATCTGTACCTGTGTATGCATAAAATTGTCCGTCTGCCAATATTATTTTTCCGTTTGAATCTTTATATGGAGTAAAGGTAAACGCATCATGTCCATAATCACTTCTGTTACTACTCCATACGGTATAGAGATCTTCTCCCGTTGCAATAATTCCATTATCTTTTTCATAAACAGTGAAGCATTTTTGCTCCTCCTGTCCGATCATAAGTCCATATCCGCCAATAATAAGTTCAGGTTCCCCATCTCCAGTTAGATCCTGGAACCACATTTCATCCTTTTCAGCATAATTATGACCAATATAACCTTTATACATTTCATATGAATCAAGCCAACCGGTACCGCTGTCCATAGGTTCATGTTCTTCCGACCAGCTTAATATTTCTTCAACGAATTCCGGCGTTTGTTGAGATGTGTTTTCATTTACTTCAACAAGCTTATTTTGACCTCCTATTGCAATTTTGGGAGTAGCAACTTCTGGCTTGATCTCATTATCGGTTAGATACATATCAGCCCATTCTATATCACTTTCACCCCAGATATCTGTTGCAAAATCAAGGGCTTCGTCTATGCTGTCTCCGCACATTAAGCTATAAACAAATGCGTCCTGAATATAGTAATTGTAATATGTATATACTGTTTCTGTATTTGCAATTACACTTAATGCTCCTGCGTCTTTGAATGCATTCACAAGCTTATCGTTTATGTATGCTTTACAGGAACCTAAAAATACTATTGATCCTTCAAGCTCGTTATTTTTATAGTGAGATGTAAAATAGGACGGCATAATACAGTAATAAGTATTTCCGGAGCTATCGTCATCATATGTCACTTGAATAATATTACCGTTAATTATATCATCAAAATATTCTCCGATATTTTGTTCAGTCACAACTTCCTTTGTACATATAATAGGAGTATCATTATAAAGTGTACCATGCTCTTCAATATCAATAAAATCATATCCAGCCAATTCCTCTGCAAAATCTGCAACAGTACAATCTGTGTCGATATCTGTTAAAAGCTTTTCGCTTGTCCACACATCTGAACGCTGATTTAACAATTCAAGCATATCATCGTATCCAAGACCATACATTACTTTTGCTTTCATATCAGTTTTGCTGTATGAATATTTTTCCGAATCAAAGGCTACTTTATTATCGATTGCTTTGATTTGACCGTTTTGATCTATATCGGCATAGTTTTTTGCTATTCCATTAACACTCTCGTCAAAAGGTTCCAGCATTACTCCGCCCAAAGAGCCATCGTTATAGACATATTCATAAATCATAGTATCTTCACTGTAGTCAATGTCGCTGATCATTGATTCCTCGACCATACAGTTTAATGCATTTTCGATTTTTTCTTTTTTGTCGTTCTCTGATCCATTCTTATAATCAGGATCGGATATTATATCTCTCAAAGTAGAGTTTACCTTTTCATAGCTTTCATAAGCGGTTTGGACTTGTTGAACAGTAGGTTTATTTGAGGATAGATATTTATATGCAAAAAAAGCTCCTATTCCCAGAACTGCAACAGAAAAAACACAAGCAGCTATTTTCCCAACACGATTTTTCTTCCGGGAAGAATTTATTTTAGACCTATTTTCCATGCAATTGGGGCATAATTTTCCTGGGTTAGAGCTGTGAATGGTAAATCCGGTGCCGCATTTGCTGCATTTCCTCATAACAATGGGATCGTAGTTGGGATCGTAGGGTATATTAATTTTAAATTTATATCCGCATATATTACAGCTTCTCGCATCTTCATTTAGCAGCTTCCCACATTTAGGGCATCTTTTATTCATTGTATGTCACTTCCTATGAATTACTTTGAAATTGTGGCTTTGTTGAGTATTTTTCCTTTTTTCCGTATATACTTCTATCGTTTTTGTCTTATAATCAATTTTTATAATATATTGCTCATCATTTTTTAATGTCAGAAGCGATCTCGTTCCGTCTTCGGGTTTGTCAAATGCCGTATAAACGAATTTTGCGCTTCCTTTCGGAATTTGACATGATAAAAAGGAATCTTCCGGCGGATAACAGTATGCTATAAAGGTACCATTTTTATTAAAAAAATAACCATTCATAATACATAAACTATCTCACTCCTGTATTAATCATCTATAATCAACGCCTTAATATGTATTAAATTACTTCAACTTCCTTTTCTGCTACAACATCATCACCATAAATATAAGAAATCGTTAACTTGCCTGTAGACTTTATTTCAAACTGTTCATCACCAAATGTTATAATATCTTCGTTACTTGAAACAAATTCACAGTCTTTCCACGCTATATCTATCGGGATTTTTTTTAAAACTTCACCATTTGATTTTTTTATAAATAGATTTCCTGAACATGGAGCTGCATAGAAAAGGCTTACGGTCGCATGACCGTTTTCTTTATCATAAAAGTCAATACCATTTTTAGAAAATGGATCTACATAAGCTTTATCGCAATCCGTTTCTGCGATAAGGTCATAAACCGTTGCGTCCGAATCAAAAGATATATCGATATCATAAATATTAACACTAAAACTGAGGGTAGGTGCAGGTATTGTAGACGACTCATACGAAGAGATAGTTTCGGGAACATCCCAAATTACCTCCTCGTCAAAGTCTATCTCAGCGTAAGCCGATATTTCATCAACATTAGTTTCTATATTTTCAATTGATATTTCTTGTTTATTTTCTGACAATTCATTTTTATCTATAGTTGACATCGGAGTAAAAATCGAATTTGTTTTATACAAACTGCTGTCGATAGTATCATCGTAATAATTATATGTATCAGTAACATTTTCAGCATAATTTGGGGAGGATTCATCTGAATAAATACCAATCAAAGCAAGTATTAAAAAAAATGATATTATGAGAATCGTAGCTATCAATGCTCTTGTCACTTTCTTGTCTTCGTTGTGAGTTTTTGTATTTATTTCATCTTTTGATGCTTTTTCTTTATTTTGCTTCCTGCGAAATTCCTCCCATCCGTCGTCAATTTTCAAATCTCCCGGATTTGGCTTTGATTTATTTCTTATTTCCATGTCAAGCTTACACCAAGGACAACTGCTTAGTCCTATAAAGTATTCATGCTTTGGATTGTCGGTACATTTGCACAATCTCTGACTTAAAGAATCAAGTGCGTAAAACCATTCGTCTGCTCTCGGTCTGGCGCTCTTGCTTTGTTGACCTTCAATAAATGCTCTTTCAAATAGCTTTTGAATATCTCTCGGAAGAATACCTATATTAGGTGAATAGCGCGTTTTTGCTATTTTCCCATTAATATTACTTTTTGTAAAATAAGGACAATATCCATTTTGTATGTTCTTTACAGGTTGGAAATTACTCATAGATTCTTTGGTGGTAACAACGCATGAAAAAGGATGAACGCCGTTCATTAAAAGCCTGAAAATAATAACTGCAAGAGCAAAATTGTCTGTGCTTTCGTTAAACATATTCCGTGCATTATTTTCATCAAAAGTTTTACCCTGAAGCTCAGGAGGAATAAACTCCGGAGTAACTACAGTACATGGAAAAATTTCTCCTGATTTACTTTTGATATGATATGAATCCGTATCTACAAGCATAACTCGACCAGTGTTCACATCTAACATGAAATTATTTGGGTTCAGATCTCCGATTATATGTCCGCTGTCGTGAACATTATTCACGGCGGCAGCAATATTTTCTGCCACTTTTACATATTGTGACCACAAATATTTTTTTCTGTTATCATAAACGTAAAAATCTATCAAGCTGCTTAACCCTGACACTTTTTGCATTACATATCCGCAAAAATTGTTATCCTGATACAGAATGGCGTGAGGCCATGCACATTCAGACAAGTCATTTGAATCTGTTTCAAGCATAGCCAGAAGTTTATTTTTCCTGTTTTCGGTACGATTCTTTTCATGATAGATCTTTGCAACCAAATCGGGCATACCTTCTATATTATAAATGCTGCCCTCGCCGCCGGAAGTAATGCTTTCTTCAAATAATACATATTTTTGTCCGCTATTCAAATCGTAATAAATTCTTCTATCATTATTAGAAGCCACTGCTGGAACCCCCCGTTATATTACTATAGTGCTCATCAACAGCTTCTGAATTAATATAAGTAAAATGAGTCGATGTTCCCACCTCTTGGAGAGCTTGTTTCATTCTTGGTAAAGCATCTTTTATAGCTTTATCTTTAGCTTTATCATTTTCAGAATTTGACGCCATACTATCGCTTTGTGTAGAATCATCTGCATGATCAGAAGTATCATCATCCGCAATAGCGCTTCCCTGCGTATGTTTGCCGTTGTAAGCGCTATCCTTACTTATACTGGAAGATTCCATACTCTTTTTCGATGTATCCTGAACGTTACCTTTGTTTAAAAAAACAATACAGATAGAACAAATAATAATAAGCACTAATATCACTATCAGCTGTATCAAAACGATTTTCCTTAGTTGGCGGTTGATTCTATACGAATTTTGTAATCTTTTCTTTAACTTTCTGGATTCATCATTAATTACTATGCTTTCACCAGTAGGAGTTACTTTGATTATATTTGTAGGCTTTTTTATATCAATAGGAGTAGGTCTGCGGCCTTCACGGAGTTTGCGTTTCATGTTTTCGTTTAACTTATCCCAATCAGGTTCCTTGTAATATTCCTCGTCTTTTAAATCTGCTAAAATATCAGTGTTTATCAATCCTACGATAGTTTTGTCATCTGTTACATTAGGCAAGCCGTTTCCCGAAACAAATTTAGATATGCTTTTTTGCAGATTTTCAAAATCAGTTTTGTTATTTGCCCTAAGAATATTTCTGTCCATAAATCGGCGGATAAATGGAATATTTATTTTTTGAGCTTCATTTGCAAGCAGAGGATGACACACAATATCAAATATGCCGTCTGTCATAAGCGTTAATGCACAGACCTCGTCGGGATATTTTCCAAAGGACCAATTGTCGGGACCGCCCAAGAGCGGATATGTTTCATTGAATGCTTCTCCCTTTTTTACTTCTGTTGCACAATCATAATTACCGCGCGGCGTTAAAACGATAATACCGCCGTCACCGCATTGACCGTAATATAAGTTTTTACCATTATAAATCGCAGCAGTGAGGGTTGTATTATATTCCGAAAAATCTATTTTCATGTCTTCGGCAGTATTCATTACGTTGTTATATGCTTCTTGATATGCCTGTGATATAAGATCAATGTAAAACTTATCGCTTTTTTTGGTTTTAATATGCAAATTTATGTAAGCCAAGAATGAATTCACAGCCACTTTTGCACCTATATCCGATTTACTTGCACTGCCTAAACCGTCGGCAATTACAGCTATTGTATATCCGTTGTCAAGCTTTAGCACATCAGAATAATCCTGACATACACCGTCAGGATTTTCTAAATGTGCTGTTCCTATTGCCGAAATTTTAAAATATCCAATCATTCTTACAAACTTACTCCTTTATCAGCAGAGTGTATCTTCCGATCTATTTCATATCTTTAAAAATTTCCGCAGGCTCAATCAAGCGGAACCTTAAACATTGTATCAGGTGCAGGAATATTTAACGAACCGGATTCCTCAGTACTGTTTCTCAAAGCATCCAGACTGGATGAAACAAATTTAAACAGCCCAGTGAAATCACAATTTTTTAATCCGTATATATTATTTGGATCAAATATTTGTTTCATAATATCGGCTCTAAAACCGTCCACGCCAACACAGTATGCAATCGCCTTTCCGTTATTCTCCATCCACTTTAATCTCTCAGCTGACTCACGGTAATCATCATTTGGACCACCATCAGTTACGCAAAAGATCCAAGGTCTGAAATAAGGTGTTCCTGCGTAGTTGTATTTATTTTTTTGCATCGTGACCATATCCATTGCAGTTTCCAGGGCTTTGCCCATAGCAGTATTTCCATATGCTTTTAGTTCAGGTAATTCCATTTCTTCTACCGGAGCAAAATCCTGAATTACCTTGACATCACTGTCGAACGTAACAACAGCCACATCAATACAAGCCTTTGCATGGGTATCAAGACTTGATAGGGTCTGCTGCTTGAATACTCTGAGTCCCTCGTTAAGCTGTTTTATTGCTTCATTGCTGTTCATTGAACTTGACGTATCCAATAGAAAAACACAGGCAACGTGTTTTTCCGTAACGTATTTTACCGGTTCGTCATTGAAATCTCTTTGGTTTAATTTTGGCATAATAAGTCCTCCTAAATTTGTTATATATAATTAGAATATTTACTGGTTTGATTTTATAATCATACCTACATCATTAACTGAGAGAGGCACATCAATTACCAAATCAGTAATAATACATCCGTACATTTGAAATACTATCCCACCATATTCTGTATTGTCATCGTTTATAGTAGCGTTGTTTTTTAGATAAGATATGGCTTTTGCAGAAAGATTGAAAGAAACTGTCTCAGGCTTAAAGTCAAATAAACAGAAAAAACCGTCTGATTGTATAAATGTTCTTGTATTTTCAATAATGTCATTACTGATCTCATTTGGAAAAGTATATGATTCATTATTAATGCTGACTGCATCTGCTGCCGTAGGTACACCGGTTATGTAATTCCCGTCAAGCTTATAAAGAGCATTCCAATCTACAGCATCTTTGGGTGCAAATACATAATAATCAGTATTAAGATATTTTAAAGTAACAGTTATTGAACAACCTGTTTCTTCGAAATCAGAAAAGTATTTGTTATCGATATACTCTACTTCGTTTCCGTCAGTATCATAAAAATTTGCAGCTGACCAGTCGTCATAATTATCGATTCCAATGAATTCAATCGATTCATAGGTTTTATTATTTGAGTCTGTTTTTTCAGACTCTATTTCAACGTTTGTATTAGAATCTGTTATTGATTTGGCTGATTTGCTTTTAATAGCATTATCAGTAACACCAGATCCAATCTCTGTTTTTGATAAATCGTCATCCGTGACAATATTTTCTTGTTTATTATGTATTTTAATAATAACTGTTATCAAAACTATAGCAGTTAATACAGTTATAATAGAGGATAGTGATATTATAATATTTTTTTTCACTTGTTTAGACTTTATTGCAGAACTGTTTTCGGTTGGGGTATTTAAATACGCTTTCTGGCAAGATGATTCCGCAGATACTTTGTATCCGCAAAATTTGCAAAAAGTTGAGTTATCATCTATTTTATTGCCGCATTCTTTACAAATCATAGTTATAACCTCTTAAAAACATACGTTCTATCTGTATTTATTTTCCTCAAAATCAATTTGTTGGAGGAAAGCTTTTCAATTACATACCTTTTAGAATGTCCAAGTAACTTACTTACTCTATAATCATCATCATATATTTCAAGAGTATCACCATCGATTGAGTAGTAGCCTTCCTCGGAATAAGCACCGGAAATGAGTAACCTTCCATTGGTAAATTCCCAAGTCACTTGATCTTCTTTATCTACCAATTCGGTACCATCAGAATAAAGCAACCATTTTCCTTGAATCTTACTCTCGTTGCTCTCAAATATCCTGAATAAAATAAAAGCAATTATAACAATAAACAACATTAATATAATAGCAATAAGTATATTACGTTTTTTATTAGTTTTCATTATTGCTGCAAATCCTCCATCTTGAGGGTTGAAGTTATTTAAAACACATCCGCAATGTAGACAGAATTCCGCATTAGGTGCAACGGCATTACCGCATTTAGGACAATAACTCACCTGAGGGGCAGGAGCAGGCTGCGGCTGAGGGCGTGGCTGTGGTTGAGGGCGTGGCTGCTTTCCCGTAGGTTCTCCGCAAACGGGACAAATAACTGTGTTGTCTGATAATTTCTTTCCGCATTTTTTGCAAAACATAGCTGGTCACTTCCTAAAAATTATTTTGCATGGTTGAATACATTCTTTGAGAAATAATCTGATTTATCATCTCTTCAATGTTTTCACATTTTGTTTTTTCCATAATGTAAAATGGAATTTCTTCTACGTTTCCCGATGTCTTTTCTATGACAAGCATTGTTGTAAAAGAATCTATAATATACAATGCTGCCAGTAATAACAATATAATTCCCCATGCAGGAGATCCACCTAAGCATATAATGGCAGCAATTAAAGCAACAAGTCCGCAAATAAAGGATTTTGGATTCAATGAGAAATTTGAATTGACTGATGAAATTTGATTAATAGGAATACTTTTTCGTTTAGTGCCAAATGGTATGAATAAAATCGCATTCGGAAGTTTGGTTTTAATAAAATTCTGTTCCATTCTAATCTCACCTTTCATATAGAATAATAAGAGTGAGATCATAAATGTTATTACTTTCGGGTTTTGCCCGGTTAGTTGACCTGCTTGGCAATTGCTGCATAGAGTCTGCCCATAAGGCAAAGCAGCACCGCATTTACGGCAATAACTCACCTGAGTGGCAGGATCCGGATGAATGGGTGGCTGTGGTGGAGTGTAAGGCGGCATCATTCCCGTAGGTTTTGGTGGAGTGTAAGGCGGCGGCATCATTCCCGTAGGTTTTGGTTGAGGGAAAGGCGTCGGCTGCATTCCCGTAGGTTCTCCGCAAACGGGACAAATAACTGTGTTGTCTGATAATTTCTTTCCGCATTTTTTGCAAAACATAATAAAGCTCCTTCACTTGAATAAATCTAAGTGTCTATACCTATCTTATAATATACCACTATAAGAAAAAGAGCCCCGCAATCCCCGATAAATCAAGGCTTTGCGGAGCTTTCCGACCACAATTCTGACCAGAAATAAAAAAGAAAAGCTAAACATAAGCATACAGTTTTTCAAGCTGTTTACGCTTCATATCCATGTTGGAATGCACATATCTTTCAAGAGTAATTTTCACGCTTGCATGACCCAGCAGCTCACTGACCGTCTTTACATCAATCCCAAGCCGAATGCACTCCGTAGCAAAGGTATGCCGCAGAACATGAAAATTCTTATACGTTACACCAATGTGTTTCAGAAAAGTTTTGTACCTGTACTGATAAGTCCTCGGTTCGGTATAATTCAAAGAGCAAGTCAGGAAGTAGCAGTCAGGATTGACATTTCGTTTGATTTTAGCAATCTGCGACAGCATAAAAGTCGGAATAGGAATATCACGGATAGACTTTGCACTCTTAGGCTCATCGATTATTACAATAGTTTTAGGACTAATTCCGTTCGGATTTTTAATCCGCTGGAGCGTTTTCCATACATGAATTACCTGATTTACAAGGTCAATATCCTGCCATTTCAAAGCGCATATCTCGCCTATTCTCAGACCCGTATAAAGACACAGCAGAACGCCAAGTATTTGACAGTCATCACACAAAGCATTTTGACGGATTTTTGCCATTTCAACGCTTGTAAAAACCTCAATTTCCTTATGTTCCGATTTTGGCAGCGATACATTTTTAGCAGGGTCATCTAGCTTGTATTCAGTTTCTCCGTATGCGAATACAGATTTCATCATGATCAGAATTGCCTGCACGCTCCTTGATGAAAGCCCTTTTCCGTCATCTCCGCCGCATTCCAACAGTTCGGACACATAGCGATTGATTATAAATGAAGTCACTCTGCCAACACGCATATCTCCGAACGGCGCAGCGATGTAATTCTGATACATAGTGCGATAACTGACATAGGTTGATGATTTAATGCTATTTTTGCGACTTGCAAGCCATACCGAGAACAGTTCTGATACCGTTATCGGATCGTTTTTCGGCAACAAATCAACTTTAGCAAGCTGTAGTTTCTGCGAACATTCCACATAGCTGTAAGCGTAAACAGACGAATACTTTGCTCTACCGTTTTCCATGTAACTTGAAATATACCTGCCCTCCCAGCGACCGTCCTTGCGTTTGAATATGTTTTTTCCTCGTCTTGACATGGCGAAACCTCCTTAAAATATGTACTTTAAGTATACACCCGTTTTGACGAGATTTTTGACCAGAAATAGAAGAAAAAAGAGTTAAAAACAGCCTAAAATCCTTGATATTTTGCAATTAAATATACAGATTGTGAGATTTCGTTCGTTGAATTTGTACAAAACATACAGTAAATTTTGTCAGTTTTAGTCAATCCGTGGATTGATTTTTTTTTCTTATAGTGGTATATTATAAGATAATTTCGGCGTATACTGCACATTTTGTCGTATGTTAACTCTGTTTTAGGGAGAAGTCAAGTCCATTTTAAAGGTTTATTGCTTATGCTTTAAGTTGGTTACTGAATTTTGTAGCATTGTGTGATATACTTGTAGTTCAAAACAAAGCGCTCTCCGAGAATAAAAATATTGGAGTGCCAAAAAGTTTTTTATCAGCCCTTGACAAACGAGTGTTCTAATGCTATAATATCAAATAGAAACAACAGCATTTAACATAAAATTACAATTTAATAAATAAGTGCCTTTTACTTACATAAACATATCGGCAAATACTTTTAGAGCTTAATGCTCGTACATATTTAAGGCACGATTTTGATAGCAACGGGATAATTATATCCTTTTGCACTAATCGTGAACTTGAAATATGTGCGAGCTTTTTTGTTGTCTAAATAAATTCAATGTGGTATGTAACGAATTGGCAACGCGGTCAGAATTACATAAATTGCGATACCCTCCGTGTCACATAGACATACCTTTAATATAACATACTAATAATATTAATATAGCAGAAGAAAGAATGTATAGTAGAGATAAGTATTGGTAGGTGCGTAACGAAATGGAGGCGGAATATCAAATTGCGCATCTGCGATTTTCATTTTTCTGCTATGGAAAGGAATTTTTATGAAGTTGAAAAAATTAATGATAATTGATGGTAATCCTTTTGCGGACACAGAGTTCGGTCAGCTTGAGTGTGTTGAAGTTAACGGAAAGCTGTACTTCCCCGCATCGGAGTGTGCAAAGGTTCTCGGATATCACAATCCGAGAAAAGCTATCATAGACCATTGCGACGAGCCAATAAAGCTTACTGTTCCGCATCCGCAAAGTCCGTTAAAAACTATCGTGAAGAATTATATCAGCGAGGGAGATCTGTATTCGCTGATTTTCAATTCAAGGTTACCGATCGGCAGACAGTTTCGTGCTTGGATATGCGACGAGGTGCTCCCGACGATAAGGAAGTACGGATTTTATGTTACGCCGAAGGTTCTTGCGGAGTGCGACGGCAATCCCGAAAAGCTTAAGCGTAAGCTAATGGAAATACAATGTTATCAGTTCTGGAACTACTGTCTGGACCATCCTGATAAGGCGGCAGATTTGATATCGAAATTTTATGAAAAGGCTATGAAAGAAGATGATATTATAGACGCTGAATTCTGTGATGAGGTAAGTAACGAAACCAGTCGCTTGATTGAATGCTCTGCGGTGAGTAACGAACTGCGCACGGCAAGAAACGCCGAAATCTCGCCCGTGTGAGCCTGCCGATTCTCGGCGGTATCCTTGCCCCACCTATGTTGGTTAAAGCCCATACACGCCGAATGTGTGCGACGTCCGAGGCGGTTAACGGTGATTTCTGATGAGAGAATGAAAGTCCGGTAAAAATTGCTCCTGTCAGTATTGCACGATCACCGATATGCAGAGGTTAAAGCAAATCGAAATATTGTAAAGCAAGTTAAAGCATCGGGGTCGTAAGCCCCCGATGCAGTCACAGCGGACAGCAAAGCTGACCGCAAAAGTGCCGAAAATACGCAGTTTCAGCAAAATTGTTGTGCATAATTTTTATGGGGTCATAAATTCGAGGTTTGAAGAATTCAGGGGTCGTAAGTACTGAAAATCACGTAAAATCGGTGTGATTTCAGGAGTCGTAACAGAAAATCAAAGGACATTGCCGCATTTTTCAAAATTGAATAACTTAAATCCCAAAGTCAAAAATGAATCAAAAGGAGTGTTGCCTATTGGAAATTAACGTCAGTGAAAATAAGCGGATCGTAGAGATCTGGCTGACAAATCAGGAGCAGGAGGACGATAGTATCAGCGAATTCGTGCAGAATACTGCAGACAAGTACAGCGATAAAAAATACAAGGTTGCCGTATTTATGTCGGGGGACAACGACTTGTTTGACTGCACGGAGGGATTGATAGAGCACAACCTCTGCCTATGATTTGTGGTGCGCAATCAGGCGCACCGTACATAACTGACGTAAAAAAACATAAATTGCGGCAAAGTCATAAAATCTTCACTCGGATATTTATTGCCTTTGCCTATTGCAATTCTGAAAGATATATGATACAATATTGATATAAATTAAAACGAATATTTCTGACAACATTGTAAGTATTCGCAAAGGTAAAACCGAACCGAAAAAATAATCAACATTGAAAGGGTGAAACAATGAGCATAAAGTACAGCATAGCAGGCTATTGCCGAATTTCTGTCGACGAGGAAATGGACAGAGACAACACCTCGATAGAAAACCAAAAAGCTATCATAGCCGACTTTGTGAAACGCAAGTTTCCAGACAGCACGCTTGATTTCTATGAGGACCGTGACCGATCGGGATATACGTTTGAACAGCGTGAGGGCTATCAGGAGCTGCGAAAGAAAATGCTTCGATTAGAGTACGATATTCTGATCATCAAGGACTTCTCCAGATTTTCCCGACGAAACAGCAAGGGACTGGTGGAATTGGAAGATCTGCGTGACGCAGGAATGAGGATTATCTCGATTGGCGATAACATTGATTATCCTACCTATGACGACTGGACGGCAATTCAGTTCCGCTTTCTTATCAATGAAATGCCTGTTACCGATACGTCCAAAAAGGTCAAATCGGTCATCAAACGCCGTCAGGAGGAGGGCAAGTGGATATGCGCTGTGCCCTACGGCTACGTTATGATAAACAACAAGACCATGCAGTTCGAGGTTGACGAACCTGCGGCGGAGGTTGTCCGAGATATTTTTGACAGGTACAACAGCGGCTGGGGATACAAAAAAATTGCCAACTATCTTACGGACAAGCATATTCCCACGCCTAGAATGTGCGAAAAAATGCGCAGGGAGGCTAAAGGCGAGGAGTGCAAGCGTGAGGTAAAGCAGACGTGGAGTATCATCACCGTCAGCGAGATATTGCAGAACGATTTTTATATCGGCACGCTCCGTCAGGGCAAGTACAGGCGTAAGAAGATAAACGGCGGGGAGGTCAAGCAGGACGAAACAGACCACATAGTATTTGAAAATAATCACACTCCTATCGTCGATTACAAGGTGTTCGCTCTGGCTCAGGAGCAGCTGAAGAAGCGTACGACCTCTCACTATCGGGGAGTGAAAAAGTACGACAATGTGTACTCGGGCTATCTTTTCTGCGGAGACTGCGGCTCACCCATGTTCGCAATGAGCCGTAACGATCTTGCTCCTGCCTACACCTGCGGAACCTACCACAAGCGAGGAACAAAAGGCTGTACCTCGCACCATACCAGAGTTGATATGCTGGACGGTCTGCTGAAAAGCTATATCAAAAAGGTGCGTGACAACTCCGCAGAGATGATCGACCGTTTGCAGGAGTCCATTGCTAAAGAACAGCTTGAAACGAAAAGCAGTCAGTCCACCGTTGACGTGATAAAGGGGCAGATAGAGGACGCAAAGGCGGAAATGAAAATGCTCACCCGACAGCAGGCGAGGGATGTTATGAAACACCCCGACCGTGCGGAGATAATCGAGGAGACCTACACCGAGATGATAGACGAGCTTACTCTGCGTATCGAGGGACTGAAAAATCAGATGCAGCTTGCAGTCGACAAGCACAACACCGTTGTCAGAGTGAACCGCACCGCCAGAACCGTGCTGGAGATTTTCGATGACATCATTAACAAGCCCGCTCTTGACAAGAACGACCTGAATTTTATAATTGACAAGATAGTGGTCTTTGAAAACAGAATTGAAATTCATCTCAAAGCGGATATCGACTGTTTGCTGAAATACGGCACGCTTACAGAGCAGCAGCTTGTGACAGTCGGAGCAGATGGATCAGCCGAAAATTTTAATAAAGGCACTGAGAGCAAAAAGTCAGCCGGACAACTTGCAGCTGCTGTAACGGACAGCAGAGGCAGGAATCTTAGTGTCAACGTTATCAGTAACGGCGACCCCCTCGAGATCTACACCAACCCCGACGGCGAGGTGATATTCAAAAAATATTCTGCCATAAACGAAATGTCCGAGGGCGCAGCTCAGGCAGCGGAGGTCATCTCAAAGCTTGGCGGAGCGCCTGCCGTGGTGTTCGATAAGGACCACGTCGTGGCAGTGTCAGGCGTGCCGAAAAAAGAGTATTCCCAGCGCCGCCTCTCCCCTGCCCTGGAGGAGCTTTTGGAAAACCGCAAAACCTTTGACTATACCGATACCACAGCCGAGCCGCTTAGAGCCGTCGAGGGTATCACCACCCACGCCCTCACCATCGCCCCTATCCTCACAAACGGCGATATAACAGGCGCAGTGGCATTCATGGCTACCGACGATACCGAGCTTTGTACCGATAAACAATCCATGCTCGCCAAAGCCGCCGCAATGTTCTTGGGCAAACAAATCGAAGAATAATACCAAAAAGGACCGCCGCTTGACCGCAGCAGTCCTTTTTTCTGTACTATTATATCAGTCATTGCCCCATGTCCTCCGCAGCCAACATAATAATAAACCCTCCGACCCATACAAATGGATCGGAGGGCAAACTGCAGACCACACTGCGGTGTCTTGCTGATACCAAATGGATGCTCAGTTCAAACATCCAATTTTACGCTGCCAATCAATCTTCGTTATACTCATCTATCATTCTGCAGTACTCTTTTTCCTCGCAGTCAATATAATCCTTAGCGAACTGCTCCGCTTCTTCGAGACTGTTTTCCAGCAGTTCAAAATCCACAGTAGCCGAAAAAATATCTATCTCAAGCTGTTCGGACTCATCTGCAAAAACTTCAATAGTAAAACCCTCACAACGGACATCATTTCCATCCTTATCCTCCCGAAGCAGATCACTGTCGGGAGTTATTTTTACATGAAACCCTTTGTATTTCAAACCGCAAACCTCCTTAAAATTTCATCTGAAAATCATCAATGTCGTAATATCCATCATAATCTTCCGCACAATATTCTTCGTCAAATTCATCATTTACCATATGTTCAATCTGCAGTGAATTTTCCAAAGCTGTCTGAAGATAACTTTTATCTAAACCGTTTTCTCTATACCCCTGCAAAATCGTATTGTAATACTGTCTACTCGGAGGAGCGATCTCTCCTTGGTTCATCAGATACGCCATACCCTCAACTTCTTTGCCGTCCAGCTCAAAAGACATTTTTTCTTGCCTGTAAAGTCTCGGATAACCCTCATAGCGATTTAAAGCTGGCAAATCTCTGTCGTCAAGCTCCCAGATCAGAACAGGAACGCTTGCTCCTTTTTTCGGAACAATAGTCGCAACGCCTCTGAATTCCAACTCAAAATCCTTAATCTCAGATGTTCCCGCAACCCTTGAATGCGGACATCTGTATGCCATCTGTTGCAAATTAATGTTGCTGCCGTATGCAATATATAACTGTTTGTTTTTCATCTTCGACCTCCGATCTACATAGCCATTTCTATGTCTAAATCTTGATCTTCTTCAAAGCCCTCACATTCGCTCTCTGTCGGCTCAGAAATCTCATCGGGTACATTTTCGTTTAACTCCCGAATCTCGCTTACAGGCTCAACACGCTGCTCACGGGCGGCGATACGCTCCTGTCTGAGCCTTTCTCGCTGAGCTATGGCTTGCTCGGGATTTTTCCAAGCAATATTGCCCTCAAGATGAGAAAGCAAGTGTTTGCGGCAGTTCTTGAATTCCTGTCCGTTCAGTCCTATCCGGATAAGCCATGTTCTGAACGTATAACGAGGATTTTCACTTTGCGTTACCCGTGGGCTTGCAGATTTCTGCGTTAACGCCTGATTGCTGACCGCCAGAACCAGCGAAATATACGCCCTGAGCACGCCTGCATTCAGGCAGCTGTTGAAAGCTCTCACTTCAATATTGTTATCCGTAAAGACGGGATGTAAATTTAAACACCTGTACCGTGACGGATCGTAATGTGAGTGATAATCGGCGTCATCTCCGTACCAAAGCCGTTTTATGGTCTGTAAACTCGTCGGCTTTCTTCTGTTCAATTCTTCAAGAAAGTGCTTATCTACCTTTTTGCAATAATTCCGTTCACGGTTTGAATCTACCTGTAAAGCCTGATACAGCATATCCTCCTTGCTTGCAAAAATATTTACAAGATTTCTAAGCTTTTGCGCGTCATACGGAGAAAAATCAATGTGAATATGAATTCCTGTGGACTCGTTGCAAATGCCTCCGCTTCGGCGAATAGAACGAACGACCTCCTGAAGCGTCGGCATATCCTCGTATTCCAGAATCGGAGTTACAAGCTCCACAGAATACAGCTTTGAAGCCGAAGAGCCGTTCTTCGTTGTACATCGTATACTTGCGTCGGACATGATCTTCCATGTTCTGTTTTTACTGTCTTTAACATCATATCTGTCATAACTGCCGCCGTAATGCTCCGGCGAACCGCCCAAAACCTTTGCCACCGCCTTTGCCGCTGACGATCTTGTTAAGCCGGTGCATTCAATTTCAACTCCGTAACGTTGGTTTTTTATTCCCTCAAAATTTTTCGCCATTTAATTTTCACCTCGTTTCCGAAAAAAACAGCCTGCAGATTTCTCCGCAAGCTGTTTTCACATTATTCAATTTCCGTTCTGACTTCATACCCGCCCTTGAAGATCACCAGTATTTCGGTTTTACTTAAGACTTTTACACATTCGATGAGCTTTCTGATCAACACATTATCAAAGGTTTCCAACTCGAATTTTTCATGCTCTATCATGTCCGTGATCTTATCAAGCTTTTGCTGAGTTTCGGCAGAAGTTTTATTCTGCGATTTGAGCATTTCCAATCGTTCGCTTAACTCTTGTTCCTCGGCATAAAGCTTTGCAAACTCACTGTCAAGCTTGTCCTCGTCACAGCCGCCGGAAACTATCAGTCCGACCAGATCCGTTCTTGCTTGGTCGATCTCTTTCAGTCGCTTTTCAATCGAAAGTATTTCCTCCTGCCCCTGGCACTCCAACACCGATCCGATATTAGCTTTTAATATCCGAACAATATCGTCACGGCAGGAATAGTAGTTATTTATCGAACGAATAATTCCACGGTGCAGGTTTTCTTCCTTGATCGTAGGCGAATCGGGGCAGTATTTTTTACCGTGTTCCAGACGGCTGATACACCGCCAGACCACTTGCTTTTTCCCGTTTTTTGTCCATATTCTGCGCCTGTACGGAGTTCCGCAATTTCCGCATATCAACAATTCGGACAATGCATATTTTCCACTGTATTTTCCTTGCTCTGTTTTGGTATGATCGGATATTTTTCTTTTTGAACTTCGCCTTGCAATTTCCTGCTGTACTCGGTTAAAGGTATCACGATCGATTATGGGAGTATGATGATCTGTAATAAGATACATCGGGCGCTCTCCGTTATTTTTCACAACTTTGTGTGTAATGCAATCGACCGTGAAAGTTTTTTGCAAAAGTGCATCTCCCACATACTTCTCATTTTTCAGAATTCTCTGAATTTCACCCTTAGACCACTCACTTTTACCAGTTGCGGTAATTCTTTTTTGATTCATTAAGGTCTGAGCGATGTTATGTAAGGTATATCCGTCAAGATAAAGACTGAAGATCAACCGTACAGTTTCAGCCTCATTGGGAACTATCTCCGGCTTGCCGTCTGCACCTTTTTTGTAACCCAGCAGATATTTATACTGAAAGGACACCTTGCCCTCACGGTAGGCTTTTTCCTTTCCCCATGAAACATTTTTGCTTATGGATTCACTTTCAGCCTGTGCGAATGAACCGTACAAAGCAATCATAAACTCGCTTGTCATTGTCAGCGTGTTTATGTTTTCCTTTTCAAAAATCACGCCAATACCCAAGTCTTTAAGCTGTCGAACATATTCAAGGCAATCCACCGTATTTCGGGCAAATCTTGAAATTGATTTCGTTATCACAAGGTCGATCTTTTTGTTTTTGCACATTCTTATCATTCGGTTAAACTCTGTCCTTTTCTTTGTCTGAGTTCCGCTGATCCCTTCGTCGGCAAAAACTCCGGCAAGCGTCCATTCCTTTTTTCGGTTGATCAAATCGGTGTAATAGGCGATCTGTACCTGATATGAATTCTGCTGTTCCTCTTGTTCTGTGCTGACACGGCAGTATGCGGCAACTCTTAATTGGTGATATTTATCACGGTTTTCCGTTGTCTGCACTTTCGCAGGGATTACCGTTACATTCGGAGCTGTGGACATTTTTGTCATTCCTTTCTGTGATATTTTTGATGTGTACTCCGTTGATAAATTCAACCTCTATGGTACAAAAATGGCTTATCCAGATTCGTGAAATACACGCTTTGAATAAGCCAATATCTAATGTATTTAATTGCTCGTGGTCTTTAAGAACAGCCTTGATTTTCTCTGTTTTTTGCGGACTGTCGCTGTAGGTACAGCAGTCGTATTTCATTTCGGCAAGCTTGAAGATCTCAGATTTTATTCTTTCAAAATTGATCTGAGATACATCGGTCATCCGATTTATCTCATTCTGCTGACTGACTATGTCTGATGTCGGGGAATATGTGCTGACCTCTCCGCCGCATTCAATTAAACTTGGGTTTGCAGCAGCAGAGTTCAGAACAGTGATCACTGCTCCCATTATCATCTGATCTGTCATGCGATATTCAAATTTAAAGCAGTCGGGGTTTTCACAATTCCAGTATTCACGACCCTTGCCGTTGGTTTTTCTGAAAACCTTTTCTCCGCATTCGGCGCAGTATGTAACCTTTCGGATTTCCGATAGGTCTTCTGAAATTGTGCAAAGTGAATTTGCTTTTCTCACTCGCTTTTCATTTGCTTGTCTGAAGATATCCTCATCGATCAACTGCGGATATTTGTCAGTTCCCAGATACTTTTCATTTTCTATGATCCGCTTGACCATGTTTTTGTTCCAATGATCGGAATCACTGTTGTATCGGATTTTTTCGGACTCCATAAGCTTTGCAATCTGCAAAAGACTTTTGCCATTAAGATATTCGCTGAAAATTGTTGCAACTGCGTAAACCTCTTTAGGCTCGGTGGTTATTTCGCCGTTTTTCATGCAGTAGCCGAATGGGATTACTCTGTTTTTGAGCATATTAATTTCACCTCCGAAAACAACAATACCATAAAGCCTTTGAAATAGCTATATCCAAAGGCAATAAATTTATGATGTAGAAATTGTCTATTTTATCTTCTCATTAAATTTTAAACCGCCGATTAAGTGAAATTCCAGCTCATGCTGATTTATCACAACGATCTTTTCAACTATGCCCTCAAACGTCGACTCGTCAAATTCTGTTATTGGATTACTTTGTTTTTCAAAAAAGTCTATCAGCATTTCTATTTGGTCAATTGTTTCGTCCTCGTCATCGGAACGGGTAAGCTTTTTCAGTTCGGCCTGCAGCTTATTGATTTTTGCTGTAAGCTCCGTAGTCTGCTCAATGTATTTTACCTCGTCCAGAAACCCTTTGGTTTTCAGTCTTGCAAGGACGTGTGTCTGTTCACGAAGCTTGGCGGTTTGCTTGTGAATGTCCATTACCTGAGTTTTACTGCTGAGTTTTCGGAGTTTCAGATCATGCAGCGCTGTTTGAAAAGGTACAAGGATTTGTTTGTAATTGTACCAAAGTTTATTGCATAATCTGATAAAAGCAGAGTGGATATTATCTTGATTTATTGGTTTTACCGAGCACTTTTCTATTTCATCGGTATGAAGTCTGCAAACCCAATATATTTTTCCTCTGCAATTTTTCATACGGAAAGTAGTTCCGCATTCACCGCATTTGATTTTCTTGGACAGTATATTACCGCGGCTTTCATTCCGCTTATTTTCACCCCGAAGACGTATTAATTCCTGCACTCTGTCAAATACATCTTTTGAAATGACGGCTTCATGACATCCGGTGTAATAATACTGAGGTAATTCTCCTCTGTTCGGCAAATTTTTACGAGGCAAAACGGTTGTTGTAAACCGTTTCTGAAACAGCTGATCTCCGATGTATTTTTCATTTTTAAGCATAACTCTCACGGTAGGTCCTGTCCAGTGGCATGATCTACCTCTTTTTCCAATTCCCATTTCATTTAACATCTGAGCGATTTTTTCACTTCCGTATCCGTTCAGATACCAATCAAATATTTTTCTGACTATCCGGGCTTCATCCTGATTTAAGATCAATTCACCGTTGACAAGTTCATATCCAAACACCGAGTTGCACATTTTCATTGTGCCGTTTTCCATTCGCTTTTTTATGCTCCACCGCATATTCTGCGAAATCGAAGTCGATTCCTCCTGAGCCAGACCGCCCATTATTGTTATCATCATTTCATCGGTCATATTAGCTGTATCGATATTCTCTTTCTCGAAAAACACCGTAATACCAAGAGATTTCAGTTCACGAACGTTTTTCAGACAATCTTTAGTGTTTCGGGCAAATCGGCTGATAGACTTGGTGTATATCCTGTCTATCCTCCCTTTGCGGCAATCTTTTATCATTCTCTGAAACTCGTCACGCTTGTCCTCACGGGTACCTGTTATACCCTCGTCGGCGTACAGATCGATCAGTTCTTCCGTTTCGGAGTTCTCAAAAAACTGACTGTAGTATCTTGTCTGAGCCATAAAGGAATTAAGCTGATCTTCGCTGTCTGAACTTACTCTGCAATATGCGGCACAACGGATCTTCGTATTTTGTTCTTCTGTGATTGTCGGCTGTATTACCGTTACTGTCGGCATTTCCTCACACTCCTTTCAACCAACAAGGATACCACAAATTTTTTAGGAATGGTATCATCAAACTCAATGAATTTCTTTGTCCGAATCTGTGCAGTTTTCATGTTTGTCTGCTTGCCCTGCCGCTGTGCAAAGACACATTGCGGTCATGCCGATAAAAGCTCCGACAAGCAAGCCAATAAAAAATCCTAACATCTTAATACCTCCTTAAGCTGCATCTTTTGACGATACAAATTCTTTGTAAATATCTTCTGTGTTTCTGCGGTTGAAATTCTGTTTTTCGGTAGTTTCAAGAATTTCATCAAGCTTATCGGCAAACATTCTTGCCATAAAATCGCCGTATTCTGCTTGTCCGAATTTAGTCATCAAAATCCACTCCTATACTTATTTTCATTGCCTCATCGATTTTATTTATTATCCCGCTGTCCAATGAGCCTATATAGCTCCGAAGTCTGCTGCGGTCTATTGTCCTAATCTGCTCGGCAAGAATGACCGAATCTTTAGGCAGTATTTTTGAATTTCTTATGCAGATATGCGTAGGAAGCTTGTTTTTCTTAACTGTTGACAGCGGCAGAACCACAAGCGTGGGACTATGCCTGTTTCCGATATTGTTCTGAACCACCAGCACGGGACGAACACCGCCTTGCTCAGAACCGACTACGGGATCTAAATCTGCGTAAAAAATATCTCCTCGTTTGATCAGCATTTCATTTCGCCACCTTTTGCGGAACTTCAAAGCCTTTTTTGTTCCTAACGCAGTTATGAAACGGGCAGAAAAGAACATCAGCATTCTTGTCATACCACACACAACCATAACATGGGTGTTTGTTTGATAACCTGACTGTTGGTACAGGAATGTTTACTCCAAATTTATAAAAATCTGATTTCTCAGGAATATCGTTATCTTTCATATATCAGCCTCCTGACCTTTTATTTTTATATGTAACAGGCGGTCTGCAAAAGAATGCAAACCGCCTTATTAATTCGTTTTGCCTTCGTCTGATTCGTAAGTTTCAGACGAATTTCCGTGATATTTATCCTAGATACCCGTCACGGCGGAACATCGGGAACGATGAACAGCTTATTCATCTCATGAGCCTCTCACTCCACTATGGTTCTCATAGAGCCGCCCCCATTGCTTGAGTCTGTGGCTGGGCGGAAGTATCATTATCCTCCTGCGTTTCATCGCCTGCTTTGGTTGCTGTCCAAAGGTCTGAACGTCATATTGATCGCTCGCTCAACTGAGGTCGTGGCGTATGGTTCATGCGGCTGCCGAGATTTTATACCGGCCGCAGGATTAACGTTTTCCCGATGCTGTTATTCTGTTGTCAAGATTCTCAGGGATTTGGATCGCTCCTTTTTCCCTTTCACCTTGTAGCCGATGAGAACACCCTTTTTATGCGTTTGAAAATTGACTTCTTAAAATTTCAGCAATTTTATCAATTACGCGGGATATATTCGACTGATTTCTTAGTAAAATTGACGAAATTTCATTTTGAGTGTACCCGTCAAATATGTACATTGTAAAAGCTTCACGCCAGATTTCCGGCAAGGACATGATCTGCGAATACACTTCCATGTCCTCAATCTCATCGATCCAGCCATAACGATTGTTTGTCGAATAATCATCATAAACCGTCAGCGTTCTGCTGTTTGAATTATCAAACAGTCCAACTGTTTTTTCTCTGTAACGCCGATTGGAGTTGAAAACCTCACGGTCAAACTCATAAATTTCCGCTATCTGTTTCTCAGTCATCCCTGCTTTTCTGTACTCCTCAGCGGTTTTCTGCCACTGTTCTTTAAATTTCTTTTCCTCCAAGCCATGATTATAGCTCATATTTTTACCTCCGTTTTGATTTTTCGTTCTGAATCAAAACGAAGGCTTATGGGTATTTGGCAATAAAACATTGCCAATAATTAAAAATGGGCATAAAAAAGACCTTTCTGCTTTTAAAACAAAAAGGTCTGTTAAGAAAAAGGAGTATAACTTTCGGCTTTAAAAGCTTTTGTTATACTCCTCATGTTATATTATTCCAATAAGTTAGCCATCGTTAAAATCATAATTTAAATTATAACTAAACTCATATTCCCCATAATTGGAAGAATAAATTCTTATATAGTACCTACCAGGTTCTAAATCGTACTCAATAGTTTCTATTTCACCACGACAGGTAGTATAAGATAGAGTTTGCTCTCCATCTGTACCAATCAATCTTATTTCGTATTGAAATGGCTCTGGTGAATTTGTGTTTATTATGATATGCTTCCTTTCATTAATATTAAACATATACCAATCATATTGATCGTATTCTTTTTTATCGTTTACAAAGCCTATAGAACCATTAATTGTTTCATCAGCTTTTGTTTCAATTTAATTTTGATATGTATTATTAGGTTCACTGTCCAAATTTTTTATTTCAACAGAATTCATCTGCAATTGATAGCCGCCATAGTTTTCCAAACACTCTATACGAATATAGTAGGTTCCTGATTGTAGCGGACAAATAAGCTTAATTTCTTTATTCTTGCCGTAATCGCTATATATTTCTGTTGCGCCATCAGAAGCAATGACAAATATCTTTGCTTTTAAATCTGAATCCATAGTAAGATTAAAGGTATATAATTGAAAAGAATTCAAAATTAGTTTATAAAAATCATCAGTATCGGTTTCGTTAGGCTGGTTACTTTTATATCCTATATGGCCATTTAAAGTATTGGATTCAATCAGTTTAGCATTTTGATATGGTGAATTTATTTCCTCATCTTTACTATATCCGCTTGTACTAAATTGACTATTTAAAGAATATGTACCTGATTGCTCATAGGATATTTTTATATAATATTCACCCGCTTGGATAGGCGTGTTAAGATTTAGTATGCGATCCTGTCCGCAATCATAATTAAGTCTATCATTTCCATTGATACATATTAAATTAATATTGCAATACACTCCAGCAGAAGCATTTAACGTTAATGATAATAAACCGTCTTCGGAAATATTTATAATATACCAAACACAATTATCATTATCCTCTGAATATGTAAAAGTTTTTTCATATGTTTCACCTATTGTCAGCGATATAGCATCAATGTAAGTATTACCGCTTTTTTCTGTAGGGGGTTCAGTTGTAGTGGTATTATTAGTAGTAGTGGTAGTAGTTTTCGTTGTTGAAGCGGTGGTAGTCTTATTAGTAGTGCTTGATGTTGTTACGACCTCAGAATATGATGGTTCGTCATAATATTCTTCAGTATCTTCATCAAATATCGGAGAAGATATCCACGGAAATATAAATGTTAAAATCGTTATTACTGTTGTAGCAACATTGGTTATTATTCTACCCCATTTCCGTATAAATCTTTTGATGTTTGAATCGTTTGGAATTCTTTTTAATACAAAATTTACTATAATTGCAATAATAATTATTACCACTATTCCTGCAATTCGTGCCATAATTTCTTTTAACATATATATCACCACTTTTTTGTTTTATTACACTCTAACAATTGTATCATACCATTTTAAGACAATATATTCAACTTCTTTACCCGAAATAAATTTATTCGACGTAAACTGTAAGGCTTGTTCTTGATTTATTAATATTTTCTTTTTGTAATTAAATAATGAAAATTCGCAGTAATATTCTTAGTTTCAAGTGAGAGAAAAATGGGACTGTTGAGCACACGCTGCAGCAGTCCCATGATTATGCATATTAATATGATATTTTTAGGTAGTCAAAAATCATGCCGATTGTAAAAAAGATACCACTTTCCACTCATCATTAATTTTTTCAAAGTATAGTCTATCAAGGATGGATCCGTCTGTAACTATTTTACATTCAATTCTATTGCTGCTCGATTGCATAGAACAATCCTTAGTAAAAAATACAATAGCCTTATCTTCACTACATAGGCATTGCACATCCACGCTGATTAATTCAAAATCGAACTTATTTCCTGTATTATTTGGATTCAGTCTTTTAAAAATATCATTAGAAACAATGGTTGTATATTGATCATTAAATCCATTATTATAATAGGAATCCAAAATCATATTTTTTGCTAATTCTTCTAAAAGATTTTTTTCATCGTCATCTATAAATATATATAATTTTCTTAAGTCCGATACTTCAAGATATTCAGCATCAGATATCGATGTTGATGAACCATCATCTAGATTAACGATACAAGTTAATTTGATTATTACACATACCAATAAGATTATAATAAAAATGCTAGAGGCTACACAAATTATGTTTTTTCTCTTCATGCTGGAACCCTACCGTTTAAGCAAACAATGATGACATTTGTATAATCTTCATTTTCGTCAAATGTTTCTGATAGTTTCTTGTTCCATCTTGGTTTGGTATGACCAGCATAAAGAATCTCATCTTTCTGCACACTGGATATTATTGCTGTATGTGTTGGTCCTTTTTCTTTACAAAAGTAAATCAAATCTCCCATACGTATATCATATTTGGATATAGCTTCCTCAATAGATTCATCTCTACCTATAGATACCTCATACATCGCGTATTCTTCAGAACGAAAATAGTTATAATTATCAACTACAACAGACCATGATTTAGTCCAGCCATAATCCCATGTTCCTGTATGAGAAAATAATCCATGAATATGCGATGCTAAGCCTTCAGCTTTCCCAAAATACCAATCATTATTCATTTTAAATCCACCTGCACATAAACATTGAGAAGCAAAATTAGTACAATCAGTCATTTTATCGCTTAATTCTGAAAAGTTAGGATACTCACTATAATTGTACTTTTCACCAACTGTGTCATAATCTCCGGACCACTTCTTCATGTAATCATATACGGCATTTCTATCATATGATTCATTTACAATCCAAGGTTCTAAGTCATACTTATCATAAATATCATCTCCATCAGAATCCTTAGAAAATGGTGATGATACATATAGTATTAATGGATCGGTATAACCTGTATATATCACTTCTTCGTGATCTAAAAGACCATCACCATCTGTATCTGCATCGCAAGGATTGGAATGAATCGGCAATATTTCAGCGTTTAAAAAAACTTTCCATATTGTACTTGGAGCATATTTTAAATATGTCTCTAAAACATTTCTAACATAAAATTTATTGCTTGCTTTCTCTAAGCAATCCTTAAAAGTTGGCAACTGAATATTGCCATCGTTATCCCATGTAATAAGCCCACTTTCAGTATCAACTTCTTGCCAGTCTGTTAAATCATCATTATCTGAGTTTGCTCCGTTATTAGGGTCTAAAATATTTTTTAGGGTTATCGTTTCCCAATTTGTTGGCAGTACGGCTTTAAATTCAACATGAGGTGGAGCAACATTACCCACAATATGATTATAAACACTACTCTCTGAATTTGTACCATATGTTAGATTAAGTCCGCCAGTACTCTTTATCGCATTATCTACCTGCTGTCCATAAGAAGGATCAATGTAACTGTAACCTGCCGGCATTAACTCGGAATAATTTATGCCTAATTTCGCACATGTATTTATTTGATCAAAATACATTGAACCAACATTCGTAGAACCATTCATTACCTGAAAAATAAATTTTGCCGATGTTTCTTTAAAAGTAACATTATTTTGTAATAGTTTAAACGCATTACCTCTATCAGTATAACCTGAAGTGTACACATATTGCTGTGCGCTAAGAGCCATTTTAACAGCCACACTGTTGGTAAACCATATATTTCCGTCAGATGTAAATTTCAGAGCTTGTGCTCCATTCAAATTATAAGTAATAAGACAGAAACGTACATTACCATTCCCGTATTGAGCAATTAGGGAATCCATCAAATTACCAATCATTTCGCATTGTGAATTAAATGTATCCTCAAGCTGACCGGAAGTCTGAATAAGGAACGCAATATCAACGGGTGTCTGAACGGTAACAGCGCCTCTGGTCTGAGCAGCAGCAAACATTGCAGGAGCAAAAGTTTCTTCAGTAAGAGTATCTTCCTCGTCATTTATTTCAGCGAGTGTTTCTTCAGAAAATTCTACACGTGTAGACTCTTCATTGAATTCAGCAGCTATATCTTCTACCGCTTCAGCCTCAAAGGACATCAACATAGGTTCAGCTTCGTTAATGCCGATTCCAAGGTTGGCAAGCCATTTCTCCATGTCCATTATACAGTATGTGCCAAGTTCGTCAACCTCCGTGTAAATTGTATTGTTTTCAAGGTCATACTTTGTTTCAATGGGCAGAAGCATATTCATATCTTCAAAGTATTTGAAGATTGTAAGACGTTTTAATCCTTGTAAATCCGGCTCATCAGGGAATAGATTAAGTTCATTGTCTACGGATTCATCAGCTATATTAAATTTTAACACAACCTTGCTGATATTGCAAGAGTTGCCACAAGTTAACTCCGGTGCAATGCCAAGAATGGCGTCATTTCTTATTGCTTTTGAGTAGCTTGTTTCCTTTGCTTTTAAATTACCCTCAACATAACCTGTCGATTCAATTTCAATAGACATTTTGTAAGGACTATCGTCAGTATTGATCTCCCTAAGAGCCTCGCTGTTCTCGGCAATAGTCTGATTGCTTACATATTCCGCATCGGGAACGTCAAATGTTTCAGGATTTGTCGGGTCAAGTCCAATATACGGCTCATCGCCATCTTTTAAGCCATCACCGTCTGTGTCCGGAACGAGAGGATCAGTTCCGTAAATATTAATTTCATCGTAATCTGAAAGTCCGTCATTGTCCGTATCATCATTTCTTGGATCAGTTCCAAGCTCTATTTCCTGGGCATTGGTCAATCCGTCACTGTCAGAATCTGCATCAGCGTCCGAAACACCCTCGGTTACTGAATCGTACTTTGTAGGATCTGTTCCTGTTATGTATACTTCCTGATAATCGGTCAGTCCATCGCCATCAGTATCGGGATTATTCAAATCTGTACCGATCATATTCTCATAAATGTCCGGAAGCCCGTCACCGTCGCTGTCAAGAAAATCAACAGAATAGCCATCTTCTGTTTTTGTTACAACAAAAGGTACTGATTCAATTCTCTCGCCGTAATTGGTGATAAGGGAAACCTTGAAGTATTTTGTTTCAAAGTCATCGGTGATCGGGTACTGATAGGTAGTTGCATCCGAAACGACAGCTACGGATGTATAGTTGACATTATCATCTGAACTCCATATCTCATAGCTGCTGTTTTTGTAATTGGTGTACCACTCCATATCTATGCTGTTCGCATCGCTGTTATACTCTCCGAAAGCATAAAGCTCAACCTCAATGTCAGATTCTGTTCCGACAAGTTCAGCCATACTGTTGCTGTAATTAGCATTAATGCTAGGACAGTCGATGGTGATAGTTTGTCCGATAATGATAACATTGTTGAGGTTAAGGTTATCTGTATCGATGTTGATATCTCCGTAAGGAGCATAAATCAAGCCGCTGAAATTAACGTTGCTTGTTTCGATATTGATATCTCCCGTTTCGGAGCAAATAACAGAATTGTTCGTATTCTTAACCTCTCCATTGATGGTAACATCTTCAATAGCTTTAATTCCTGAATTGAGATTAATATTTCCCGTAAGTTCTAGAGTGCCGTTAACATCCATGGGATTATTAATGTTGATGTTCAGGTCCTCAAAGCTGTAATCGTCAGCATATGTTTCAACGTTATCGCCACTGAAATACGAGTAGTTCAGTTTTTTGAGAATGTAGATCATTTCTTCGTCAGCATTCTCAGTTTTCGTACCGTTGACATTCATATTTCCGCTTGAAACAATTGTGCCGTTTGTCGCTATATTTCCATTCACACAGAAATTATTAGCATTAATGGTGATAGCTCCTTCTGTATCAGAAGCGGCAAACATTGTATAGGGATACTTTTCTGCTGCATCCTCTGCAACTGCAGGCAAACTCGGCAAAAGAGTTGCTGCCATAGCTACACTCATTATGCCGGAAAGTATTCGTTTGAAGTTGTTTTTTCCTTGCATAACTTCTCCTCCGTTCCGCAGTATCGGAGCGCCGAAGCGCTCCATTACCGCTTTTTTATTAGTCTTCTTTTACAAATTTCTTCATACCTTCAGGCTCTTTTGGCTGATTGTACCACCACCAGCAAGCCTGAGAACTGGAACTGACGCCTATCATCAGTGCAAGTGCCGCCAATGATGAACCATATTTCAACATGAGCTTTTTAATTGCCTTCATATTTTTCACCGCCTTTCCTTTTTAAAAAATTTATGCAAATTCTCAGGCTCTTTCGGCTGACAATATGTTATACTGCAGGCTTGTCCCGTTACTATTGCCGTTATGCCGTAGACCGCACTGAAAATCAACGTTATGAATATGATTTTATGAGTAGTTTTATTTTTTCTGCAACCATTGCACAAGTTAATGTAAATATTCCTGTTACTGCATAAAAGCATACTTCTGTTTTAACAAAATAGAAAATAATGCAGAATATTGTCCATATAAAAAATGAAATCAAAGATTTTTTTCTTAACTTCATCTTCTTTTTCTCTGATATAGGTTTGTTTGGATGTTCAACCGGTGCAAATTTATATAAAATTAATACTGATAAAACCCATAGAATCGGAGATAAAAACCTTATCGTAGCTGTACTAAAAGTCTTTATTATTAAAATAAAAGCAGAAAGTACACACACAAGTGTCAGCATACATCCCCAATGCGTATCAGCATGGTATCCTCCGGCATACATTCTTATAGTTACAAACGCTGTCAAATTAATAACACAAGGAATAAATTCATTGGAAATTAAAGCAATAATAATAGCTATAATTAAGTTGAAGATTGTAGATAACAATAATTCTATTCCATAAGCATAAACTTCAGAATCTTCCACTTCTATTATTTTATTGTCGACAAAAAAACACGCCGTACCTTTTGCGAGTTTTGAAATCATTTTTCATCACCTCGCTTTTAGTATAGCGTGTTTAAGTTATTTTTTTCAATAGTTTTACGTCAAATGACATTTCTTGACGTTAAAGCTCATCTATTTTTATAATTTGTTCATATATAGATTCTTTCTGATTTATTTGATTTCTAATTCGCTGGTTAAATATTTTTATGAAATTTTACAATTACCTCATTATTGAGTTCCGCAAATTTAATATATGGAGTGAAATCATCGTAATAATCAAGACGTTTTTTCCAAATATATTCGATTGATCCATTGTCATTATGCACCAAATACACATTTAATCTTATTGAACCTGATAAACCTGCTTCACTGCAATTTCTTAATGAAATAGTATATTTTCCATTTTGGGTTGTATAACTATTATATTCTTCGAATTCATTAAACTTATACCACATCGTTTCCGAAAAATCAACCATCCATCGCTTAAAAAGGAATATTTGCCTTTGTGTATATGAAATCCGCAACGGCATTGCAAGCCGACTTCTGCTTAACTATAGCCGTCAGAGAAGCGGAGAAGCCCTTAGAGAGCTGTTCTCAATGATTATGAGGGAAATACAATCACTCTAAAAAGCAGGCTCCCAAATCGTTTTTTTGAGAGCCTGTTAAACAGTTAGAGTGTGCCTATTGTGATATGAGATATAGTGGCGATTTTAACTTGTTTGGTTTTGAATATAATTAAGCAATTATTTTTTTTAATTGCAATAATAAATTACTGAAATTATCCGTTTAAAACATCTTTAGACCATAGATACCAATTTCCTGAAAATGGTTTGCTTTTGATTGTGGAATTGTCGATAGCTAAATCTGAACCATGTCCATTATACTCATTATCAATATACACGAGGTAATAATTTCGTATCTTATCATTCTCAATTTTTCTGTTTTTTACTATAAAGTACATCAGCATATTTCCTTGATTATCATAGTTTACACGAATAAAGGAAAACACATTATAAGGGCTGTCTTTTTGGTATTTATTCCGCATATAAGTGAAATATTTATCAAAAGTTTCTTCTCCACAATCAATATATTCACTATTTTTCCCTAAACACTTCTCGATTATATGGTCATCTTGTGAATATATAATCATAGGGATTGAATCATATTTATATTTTTCAAAATAATCAACAATGGATTCCATATATTGTTTGTTATTCTTATAACAGTTTTTAACATACTCTTGATGTACTTTTTCCTTGTAAATAAAACTAATTATGAAAAACAAAGCAGGAATTAATACTATCAGCACAATAATATATTTTTTTTTCATAGTAATTACCCCGGATATATCTTACTGTGAAATATGAATGTAATCATAATCTTTAATCACATTATTGTAAAGATCATATCCGTATCTTACGTATGTTGAATCCTCTGTATTATCAAATTCTCCCGTTGTCACGAATGAATATAAGCTACCACCACTCTCTAATTCTTTTTTCGTAAAGCCACCAGCATGTCCTGCATATCCGAAGAGAATGTTTCCGAATATCTCAGCATTTATAATTATGTCAGAATATAAAAATGGAAATGAACTGGTCGAAAAACGAATATTCGCATTAACAGTTTTCATGAAATTATTCCAACTTCCGCTTGTTTTTACATCATATGGAGCATTATTTTTCACTTGACTAATCATCCAGGAATAATCTCCTGTTAAACGAGCACATTTATTGGATGTGTTATCATATTTTTGACAAGGATAATTAAGACTTTCTACGGGTGAAGGATTACACGAATAATAATGGAAGTGAAATTCCTGTGCTCCATATCTGAGAATTCCATTTAATATTGGCGTATAATCATATACATAAATATCCACCTTATCGTTATATACATTATCCTTATCAAAATCACTCCGTTTAACAGATGATATAAACACTGGATTATTAGGATTTAAACTTGCATTAAATTCTTCCAACGGCATTGTCTTTGGAGTGTAATTTTCATTAAACCATACTATGTCTTCAACTAAATCTGTGAATCCGTTATTTTTTGCTTCTAATAAAATAGCATAATATGTATTAAGATCAATAAAATATGAATCATTTGAATCTTTTTTAAACGAAATACCATCTGAAAATGTACGATGATTTAATTGGAAAAGTTGTGTAGCAGCAATTGACAAACCACCAAAAGTACCGTAAGCCTGATTTTGCATATCAAGATATCCCAAATACTCAAGGCATTTTTGAATAATTGTAACAGTTTCAGTATTGTCAAGAGCAATCATCTGTGAACTATAATTATTTGCTGAAAGTGAATTAGGATCGTAACCATCATTTAATCCATCCCCATCCGAATCCTCCTCACAGGGATTTGACTTAATTGGAAGAATCTCAACGCCATAAAAATATCGATGCATATAACTTGGAATCGAATCACTGTATTCATTCAACACATAAGAAAAACCCTGATCATGAACTTTATTCAAACACTGTTCAAAGGTAGGCAACTGAATATTGCCATCGTTATCCCATGTAATAAGCCCACTTTCAGTGTCAACTTCTTCCCAGTCGGTTAAATCATCATTATCTGATTTTGCTCCATTATTAGGATCTAACACATTGACTAGGTTAATAGTTTCCCAACCTGTTGGCAATACGGCTTTAAATTCAACATGAGGTGGAGCAACATTACCCACAATATGATTATAAACACTACTCTCTGAATTTGTACCATATGTTAGATTAAGTCCGCCAGTACTCTTTATCGCATTATCTACCTGCTGTCCATAAGAAGGATCAATGTAACTGTAACCTGCCGGCATTAACTCGGAATAATTTATGCCTAATTTCGCACATGTATTTATTTGATCAAAATACATTGAACCAACATTCGTAGAACCATTCATTACCTGAAAAATAAATTTTGCCGATGTTTCTTTAAAAGTAACATTATTTTGTAATAGTTTAAACGCATTACCTCTATCAGTATAACCTGAAGTGTACACATATTGCTGTGCGCTAAGAGCCATTTTAACAGCCACACTGTTGGTAAACCATATATTTCCGTCAGATGTAAATTTCAGAGCTTGTGCTCCATTCAAATTATAAGTAATAAGACAGAAACGTACATTACCATTCCCGTATTGAGCAATTAGGGAATCCATCAAATTACCAATCATTTCGCATTGTGAATTAAATGTATCCTCAAGCTGACCGGAAGTCTGAATAAGGAACGCAATATCAACGGGTGTCTGAACGGTAACAGCGCCTCTGGTCTGAGCAGCAGCAAACATTGCAGGAGCAAAAGTTTCTTCAGTAAGAGTATCTTCCTCGTCATTTATTTCAGCGAGTGTTTCTTCAGAAAATTCTACACGTGTAGACTCTTCATTGAATTCAGCAGCTATATCTTCTACCGCTTCAGCCTCAAAGGACATCAACATAGGTTCAGCTTCGTTAATGCCGATTCCAAGGTTGGCAAGCCATTTCTCCATGTCCATTATACAGTATGTGCCAAGTTCGTCAACCTCCGTGTAAATTGTATTGTTTTCAAGGTCATACTTTGTTTCAATGGGCAGAAGCATATTCATATCTTCAAAGTATTTGAAGATTGTAAGACGTTTTAATCCTTGTAAATCCGGCTCATCAGGGAATAGATTAAGTTCATTGTCTACGGATTCATCAGCTATATTAAATTTTAACACAACCTTGCTGATATTGCAAGAGTTGCCACAAGTTAACTCCGGTGCAATGCCAAGAATGGCGTCATTTCTTATTGCTTTTGAGTAGCTTGTTTCCTTTGCTTTTAAATTACCCTCAACATAACCTGTCGATTCAATTTCAATAGACATTTTGTAAGGACTATCGTCAGTATTGATCTCCCTAAGAGCCTCGCTGTTCTCGGCAATAGTCTGATTGCTTACATATTCCGCATCGGGAACGTCAAATGTTTCAGGATTTGTCGGGTCAAGTCCAATATACGGCTCATCGCCATCTTTTAAGCCATCACCGTCTGTGTCCGGAACGAGAGGATCAGTTCCGTAAATATTAATTTCATCGTAATCTGAAAGTCCGTCATTGTCCGTATCATCATTTCTTGGATCAGTTCCAAGCTCTATTTCCTGGGCATTGGTCAATCCGTCACTGTCAGAATCTGCATCAGCGTCCGAAACACCCTCGGTTACTGAATCGTACTTTGTAGGATCTGTTCCTGTTATGTATACTTCCTGATAATCGGTCAGTCCATCGCCATCAGTATCGGGATTATTCAAATCTGTACCGATCATATTCTCATAAATGTCCGGAAGCCCGTCACCGTCGCTGTCAAGAAAATCAACAGAATAGCCATCTTCTGTTTTTGTTACAACAAAAGGTACTGATTCAATTCTCTCGCCGTAATTGGTGATAAGGGAAACCTTGAAGTATTTTGTTTCAAAGTCATCGGTGATCGGGTACTGATAGGTAGTTGCATCCGAAACGACAGCTACGGATGTATAGTTGACATTATCATCTGAACTCCATATCTCATAGCTGCTGTTTTTGTAATTGGTGTACCACTCCATATCTATGCTGTTCGCATCGCTGTTATACTCTCCGAAAGCATAAAGCTCAACCTCAATGTCAGATTCTGTTCCGACAAGTTCAGCCATACTGTTGCTGTAATTAGCATTAATGCTAGGACAGTCGATGGTGATAGTTTGTCCGATAATGATAACATTGTTGAGGTTAAGGTTATCTGTATCGATGTTGATATCTCCGTAAGGAGCATAAATCAAGCCGCTGAAATTAACGTTGCTTGTTTCGATATTGATATCTCCCGTTTCGGAGCAAATAACAGAATTGTTCGTATTCTTAACCTCTCCATTGATGGTAACATCTTCAATAGCTTTAATTCCTGAATTGAGATTAATATTTCCCGTAAGTTCTAGAGTGCCGTTAACATCCATGGGATTATTAATGTTGATGTTCAGGTCCTCAAAGCTGTAATCGTCAGCATATGTTTCAACGTTATCGCCACTGAAATACGAGTAGTTCAGTTTTTTGAGAATGTAGATCATTTCTTCGTCAGCATTCTCAGTTTTCGTACCGTTGACATTCATATTTCCGCTTGAAACAATTGTGCCGTTTGTCGCTATATTTCCATTCACACAGAAATTATTAGCATTAATGGTGATAGCTCCTTCTGTATCAGAAGCGGCAAACATTGTATAGGGATACTTTTCTGCTGCATCCTCTGCAACTGCAGGCAAACTCGGCAAAAGAGTTGCTGCCATAGCTACACTCATTATGCCGGAAAGTATTCGTTTGAAGTTGTTTTTTCCTTGCATAACTTCTCCTCCGTTCCGCAGTATCGGAGCGCCGAAGCGCTCCATTACCGCTTTTTTATTAGTCTTCTTTTACAAATTTCTTCATACCTTCAGGCTCTTTTGGCTGATTGTACCACCACCAGCAAGCCTGAGAACTGGAACTGACGCCTATCATCAGTGCAAGTGCCGCCAATGATGAACCATATTTCAACATGAGCTTTTTAATTGCCTTCATATTTTTCACCGCCTTTCCTTTTTAAAAAATTTATGCAAATTCTCAGGCTCTTTCGGCTGACAATATGTTATACTGCAGGCTTGTCCTGTTACTAATGTCGTTATGCCGTAGATTGCACTGAGAATTAACGTTATAATAAGTCCTCGTTTTGTTTCCTGATTCAGTTTCTTCATCGATCAATTACTCTCCAAGATAAAAAAATACGCTATACTTTTACTGGATGTTCCCAGTTTTCAGTATAGCGTATACTATTTATCTTTTTCAAGGCTTTTGCGCCAAAGTACTTTTTATGACATTAAATGTCACCTTCGTTAATACTCTATTAATATATCAGCAGTAAATATACCATTCTCCCACTCGAAAGATGTAACCCCATTAAGCTGAGTCACTGCCTTTTTTATACTGCTTACACCTATACCGTGTAATCCGTTTCCCGATTTACTCGACTTAAGGTTTTGTGTATCAACCTCATCTGATGAATTCATAACGCAAATTCTAAGTTTATTATCAATTTGTATCAATGAAATGTAGATATATTTATTGACATACGAACATCGTTCAGCTCCCTCAATTGCATTATCAAAAAGATTAGAAAGTATCCGGCAAAGCAGCATATTATCTATGGGCACTGATTCGAACACATTAATTTTAGTTGTAAATTGTATGTTTTTATTCAACGCCTCCTGCCATTTCATATTGATAATAGCATCAACGGCTGAAATACCTGTGTAGCATATTCTGCCCGCGTCTGATAAGCTGTCTGCTAACTTATCCAGATGCTTTATTGCTTCTTTTGGATTTCCATCACTAAACATGGATTTTGCTACAGATATCTGATTATTTATATCATGCTTTAACTGCCTTATCTCATTGTACTTGTTTTCAATGAGCATATAATTTTCTTCTTCTGATTTTAGCCTTTGCTCCATGACTTTCATTTTCAGTTGGTTTGCATATGTATCAAAAAAGTTAAATACGAACAGATTGAGCGCCAGTAATCCAATCACAGTAATCAAATAATTTATCGTCTGTCTGTGATTTAAACCATATGATACAAAAATACCATTGAGAATAAACACGCTTAAAATAGGTATTAGTATAATCGACAGCCAGTTTTTGATTGGAATATCTTTCTGCTTGTTTTTGGAATATTCTATTATGTAAACTGAAAACCAAAAGCAAAACAATTTAGAGCAAAACATGCCGATATATCTTCCTGCTCCTGAAGTTAACTGCTCCAAAGGACTTCCAAAATTAAGCATATATAAAATTCCCATGGGAAGTGATTCTGAAGCAAGTATTACTATTAAAAATATTAATGAACAAAATATTTTTGTACCGAATTTACATTCAAACATAATGCTTGAAATTGCCATCATCAATATAAAAGTAGCAATCAAATGAACCCATGGATACTCAAGAAATAAAGTTACCGAATCAAGTGAAATAAAACAGAGTATCACTGCCGGGACCAATGATTTTTTTCGGAATCTATAATCCTCTTTCATCATATTGTACAAATAGAAAACTATAACCATGCTCTCCGCAAGACAATTCAGACTTTCTATAATTACTTCACTAATGGACATTATCCCCACCTGTTTCTGCTAAATTTCAAAAAAGCTCTTGTGATTTTTTCAAGATGATTTCTGCTGACATATAAGATTTTGCCGTTCTTCATAAATACTTGATTTTTTTTAATGTAGTCAATATTAGTAACGTTTATCAGAACGCTTTTATCGGAACGTACAAATAAACATTCTTCTAACATTTTCTCATAATCTGATAATTTACCTTTCTGATAATATTCTTTGTTAAAGGTATGGATGACGATCTGATGTGAATAAACCTCTATATATAAAATATCGACTGTAAGAAGTTCCTTTTCAATACCATCGTCAATGACTTTTATGTATTTTTTATTTCTATAATACTCTTGGATTGTATCGCTGAGCTGTTTAAAATAAATAGGTTCAGGTTGATTTTTTAATATATATCTAAACGCCTTAACTTCATAGCCTTGATAAACGAATTTGTCATAACCGGTCATAAAAATAAGGATCACATTTTTATCAAGTTGTCTTATAAACTCTGCCGTCTGTAAACCATTTAGATCTTTCATCTCAATATCAAGAATGAGCAGATCATATTTATCATTTGAAAACTCTGCAATAAATTCTTCTCCACTTTCAAACTCTGAAAATTCAAATTCATTTTCGTGCGTTTGAAATGATTTTATATCTTTTTTTATCTTTTCTATGTAAGATTTTTCATCATCACAAATAGCGATTCTCATAAAAACACCCCTAATTATATTTTAGCACAAAATTCTAACTTTTTCAATATTAATCGTAATTTTAACAAAAAAACAAATATGACTTCCTTCTGGGTTAAAAAATTACGACTTATAAAAAATCTTATTCGCAAAGGTGCAGATTTTGCGAAAGAAAAACAGCTGATCTATGCATTCACAAGCACAGATCAGCTGTTTTTCTTTATTGTATATCCATATGATTTTCTTCTTTCTCTCCCAACTCCATTTTCTTTTTGCGAATAACCCTCATCAGTTTTCTGTCAACTATGCTTTGTAGGTCTTTACGATCGTTGTCATAACTATCCTGAATGCACCTACTAAGACTAACAAACAAACTAAAAATCGTATTCGCAAGCAGATCATTCTCAAACTTCGATATGTCGTCCAGCATAGCCTGTGCATACTCATTGCCGTCATTTGCGGACTTAGTAAACCATTCGATAGCTTGTTCCTTATCCTTTGTAAATCCTTCTGCACCGAAAAGATAGATCCTGCCAAGCTGATAACTTGCCCAATGATTTTTGGCAGCACAATTCTCAAAATAATTGACAGCTTTTTGTATATCATACTTTTCTTCCTGCAAATACAGCTTTGCAAGTGCATACTGCGTATACTCGCTATCTTCTGCCAAGAGCAAATACTTTTCTGCTTTGTCCAGATTTTGAGGCATTATCTCGCCCTGCAAATAAATTTTTCCTAGCCTGTAACAAGCAATGACATCTCCGCTGTCCGCACACTCAGTAAGCAAGGCTATTCCCTTTTCAATGTCCTGTTCCAAATGCTCTCCTGAAATATATTCAAGGGCAAGGAATCTTTTTGCATTTCTGTTTTTTAGTTTGACAGCTTTCTCAAGCAATTTTACTGCACTATCCGTATCTTGCGGAATGTGTTCACCTATCAAAAGTGCTTTGCCATACTCAAACAAGCCGTTCTTGTTATTCATTTCAGCTGAACGTTTGAAGTATTCGATCGCTTTTGTAACGTCTGAGTTTGTTCCAAGTCCAAGCTTGAACATCTGCCCTAATTTGTAAAAGAAATCGTCGTTCGCCATATCATCACTTTCGATTTTCAAAAATCCCGACAAAGCTTGTTTGTAATATCTCTGTGCTGTATCGTTATCTTTGGTTACATACTCTCCATATCTGTACATTTGAGCGATAGAATAAGCCGCATAAGGCTGCCCCTGAGAGGATGATCTCTGATACCAAAGAAAAGCCTGCGACAGATCTTTCTCCACACCGCTGCCATAGTAATACAGATTTGCAAGGCTAAATTGAGCAAACTTGTTTTTCTGTTTTGCCGATCTTTCAAACCACTCAAAGGCTTTTTCATAGTCCTGCTCCGTACCAAGACCATAGCAAAACATTTTACCTATACGATACTGAACATATGGCTTTAATTTCTTTGAGTTTGGTTCTATTTGCAAAAAGCCCTGCAAAGCCTGTGTGTATTTTGCAATAGACATTTCTTCGTTCCTTTCGCCAAGCTTGTCGGTAGAATAAAGCTTTCCAAGATCGTAAACAGCCAAAACATTTCCACGCTGTGATTCAGATAACAAAAGCTGTTCTGCTTTCTTAAAATCATTGAGCTTAGCGTCTTTGCTATAGATAAGCTTGCAGGCTTTTTTGTATTGATCGTTCCATTTGATATAGTATTTTATTGCCGCAGCCGATTCGTCTGTTTCTGTCTCTGCCAACGGTTCTGCTTCATCAAACAGAGGTGACATATTCTGAGGTGTATTATCAAAGTATTCATCATTTGGTTCAGATCCTTTAATTTCAGTATTTACATCAAAGGGTTTCATATTAAGTACTGTACGAATTATCATATTCCGCACAGGCTGAAAAACTTTGTTATCGACTAATTCAGGAAGTTCCGCTTCTTTCTGAGTATACGTCTTGTATTTCAATCGTTCAAGACTGCACCATTTGTCATAGAGCTGCTGTATGTTCTCATCTTTTGCAAGCTCTGAAAATATTTTATTGACGGTTTCCTTTATCTCCATTGGAAGATAGCCGTAAACTTTTTTGCCTTTCACATTCTGTAATTGAATATATAGTTTTCTGATAAGTTCTTCAAGCTGTGGATCTGTATGATCATTACTTGCGATCATATTTACAATGCTTTCAAATTCTTTTTTGGAAACCGCTTTCAATTCATCACGGCTTACTGTCTGTTCCTGATAAATGCTTTGCAGATCATCATGAAAAATATCGTTTGCAAATACCGAACGCACTTTATCTATTCCAGCCTTTGTCAGAAAGCCTTGCTTTGGATTTGTTGAATAAACAAGCAAATGGATATGAGGATGATGAGTAGTATCGTGGTAAGCGGCGTACCACTTCAAATTGCAAAGTGGGATATTCTGTGCTTTGGCAATATCTGAAATATGCCTTTTGACAAGCTCACGCCAGGCGTCTGAATTATCAAAGCCAAGCCTTACAGCATCTTCACGGCGAAGTGAAACAACGTGTGACCAAACATTGCCTTTATGTTCAGCTATCTCATTTGCCGCTTGATTCAGAATTATAGGCTCGTTCTTTTCGTTAAACAAGCCGTGCGAACCTCTCTTTTCAACGCCCGGACGCATAGCCATATATCCGACAAAATTCTGTCGGTTTCCAACCACGTCTGCATTGCGTTCTACTATCGTGCTTATCAATTCACCGGCATTCTCAATGGTCGGCTCTCTTTCATAGTCCTCATACTCAAGGTATCTTTTGGATTCAGGAAAGTCGTTTATCAGATTGTTAATAAGCTGCTCTTGATTTTTAGTTGCATTGGCATTTCTGTCAACAAATTTTTGACTTCGTATCTCGACAGTTTCACGGGTAGCAATATACTTTGTATAGTTTCTGCGTTTTGTTTTATTTTTCTGATTTCCGTTTTTCAGATAACGGCTCGTAACGATAAGCTGCGACATTTTACCCCTCCTTTATTCAAAAAAATCGCCCTAAATTACCGTTCACTACATTTCCCCAGCTATTTTTTACATTTCACAACACAAAATATTTTTTTGTGCTATAATAATATATATCACTTATCACTGAAAATCCATTTTGTTTCTTGGGTGCTTGGTCTTTAAGATCTCTTTTTGCTTTGACGATGTGACGTGAGTATAGATCTGAGTCGTGGTTATCGAGCTGTGGCCCAACATTCTTTGTATGTAACGAATGTCCACGTCCTCTTCCAAAAGCAGAGTCGCAAACGAGTGACGGAACATATGGGGCGTTATGTGCATTTCAACACCGCATTGTCTGCAATAGGAACTCAGCATATTCCGAACCGACTGCTCTGTCATTCTTCTGCCGAGCTTATTGACAAAGAAGTACCCTGACACGGCAATCTTATCTTCAAAAAGAAGTCTGTACCTTTTAAGTATGCTGAGTACAGCCATATTTTCCACGGGTATAAGGCGTTCTTTTGAACCTTTGCCGTAAAACTTAACGGATCGTCCTAAAAGATCAACATTTTCCGGTTTAAGAGTACATATCTCAGCTATCCTTGCACCTGTGGCGAAAAGCAATTCGATCACAGCGGCATTTCTGACGGCACATTTCATCTGGTAAGCACTTTGGGCTGAACCAATCTGCTGATAAGAAAAAGAAATTATCTTAGCGATCACGTCGAGAGGTATCGTTTTGGGCAGCAGCACAGGTTCTCTAATCGAAGTTTCAAGCTTATCAAATGGATTAAAATCTATGTAGTCTTGCAGCAAAAGAAAGTGGATAAAAGCTTTTAGGGTTGCAAGCTTACGCTTTACGGTTTTCGGCTTGTACTTTTTATTCAGGCACTCGATATAATCCCACAATGCTTGTTTTGAAAGCGTATCGGAAAACAGCACATACTGCGAAAGGTCGATTTTGTATGCACGCACAGTTTTCTCGCTAAGCTTTTTATGGTAACGGCAATAATCAAGAAATTGGTCTACAAAAGGTCTATATTCAAACATCAAAACAGCTCCTTAAAAATACTGAGGCAAAGCAATTTGGTCAACATTCACAAATAGCACTAATGCTTACGAATAAATTTGCTTTTAAACCTACCTTATATTATATCAGAGTTGTTTGAGTTCGACAAATTTAGACGATTTGTGAATTTTTACAAAGTTTTCAAAAGTTGATTGACTTTTTTAGGAAAGTGTGATATGGTGTTATATGTGACGAGGGTTATTGAAGGATAACTCTTTATTATCAACTTAGGAGAAATAAAATGTCTGATTTCCAAAAAAATTCAAGTAACTTTGAAGATCTGTGTTTAAAAATAGTTAAAAAACTTTTAGGAAATTCATTGAATAAAATAAAAAAAACGCAGCCATCAAAAGATGGAGGATATGATATTGATGCAACAATAAAATATAAAAATAAACAGTACAGCGTATTATTCGAATGCAAACTCCGAGGGAAAAATGTTAACTTACGAGATATTGCAGCGAACGTCATTATTGCCTATAACAATTGTACCGACAGCTTAGTTTTTATGATTAATCAGTATTTCACTCCACAACTTGAAGAACAATTATTGCGTTTTAGAGATTCAAGTCAATTGAATATAAAAGTATTAATAGGATCAGATATTGAAAATGTCATCCAGAATAACAATATACCTGTAAGTACAGAGTTGGCTGAGCTTTTAAAAGATAATAATAAAAGCAGAAAAAACAAACATATATCATCACTTGTTTTAAACACTGATTCCGAAAATATATGCAAGCAGATTATTGAAAAACCACAAGTTAATTCTGATAATAAAGAATCAGATTTTATTGCACAGGTTTATTCAAATGAGCTTAATAGAGCCGTTTCACTACTCAAAAATAATAAAAGCTTTATTGTTCAAGGCTATATTGGCATGGGCAAAAGTGCTTTTGTAAGAAAAATATTAAACACTGTCGACTGTATGTGTATAAGGTTAAATGCGGATGTGTGTCAGAATCAGGAACAAGTCATTCTTCATTTGATTCGCAATATTTGGGGATTACCGGACAATAGTTTTTTAGGTATGTTTGAGGAAGACGATATTGATTACATAACTCGTACTATCAATGACAATTATTCTATGGAAACTTGTAAATTTATAAAATACATATTAAACCAAACCTCTCTTTCTATAAAAATAGAGGCAAACTATATATTATGTGAATATTTAGTATGTATAATGAAACGCCATTATCCTAAAACAAAGTACGTTGTATATTTTGATAATTTTCATTCCGCTAATCAGGAAGTTAATGATTTCTTTGTATATTTGATCAATCTTTTTTCGGAAAAAGACATTCCATGTATAATTGAATATGATTTATCAGAATATGACCTGCAAAAGCAGAACCTGATGGCTTATAACAAAATAATTAATAAATATGCCATTATAGATATTGCCACTCTCACTGAAGAGCAAGCAAAAACTTGGTTTATCCAGGAATTGAATATCACAGAAAAAACTGCGAATCAAATTGTAAAAAGAGTAGGTACGCGATTTTATAATATAAAATTCATTTCCCAAAATCTAAAAAGAAGAATGCATACGCCAAACTTCGAAAAAGCAATGGAATTATTGGATATGTTGACACCAAACGATCTGTCCGATATAACATCGCAAATAATCAACTCTTGTAAGAAAAAAGATAAAAAACTATTTTATCTGCTAAAAATGTTGAACTGTCGCATTCCCATTGATTTGTGTTCATATTTGAATTTATCATACAGTTCACTTTTAAAAGAAGGAATCATCGTCAGAGAGGATCGCTATATATTTGTCTCAAATGAATTTGTTAAACAGGCTGTAATGAAAGAAACGTCTGATTTGGTAAATGAGCAAAATATTTCCGAATTGATTTTAGATTTCTGTACCCATAATCCTGGAAAATATAAAGATGTCATAATATATGGCTTATTTTACGCAGGCAAACTGGAGGAAGCTACAAAAGAAATAGATTTGTTAATCAAAGAACTTGGTCAAAAGCGCAATTTCACGTTAATGTTGGAATTCATTGAACTTGCAATAACTATTTCTGAAAATAACAAAAATGCTCACGCACTGTCAAACTATTTAATAAAAAAGCTTGAAGTATATGCAATCATTAAATCACTTATGTTGGACAAGGCAAGATTGACATTAGACCACTTGCAAACATTGGTGAATTCGGGACAGTTGGACTTACTTGATGAATCCTATTCAGAATTAGCAATCTGCTATTTTAAGGGTACTATCGCACTCAAAGACTATGCATTTTCAGATGATCTTCTGAATGAACATTATAAGTACTTTAAAAACTGCATAGATGGATTAATGAAAGATAATCCGGATGATTATCTTGGAAAGGTGTGCAGCAATTACGCAATCTACATAAAAGAAACCAAGGGCAATTCTGCGGCACTGGAAGTTTTTGGTGCAGCTTTGAAGGCTTTACCTAATTCCCAGACCCTGTATATTGAACATCTCAGTCATCTTGCCTGCATTTCATTGTCATACGAACCCCAAAAGTCATATGAATATTACAGTAAAATAATAGAAAAAGTAAACAACAGCCAAACCTTCTACTGCTTCCCCTTTCACGAATATGGGGACAAGGCTATGTGCAAAGTGCTTTTGAAAGAGGTTAATAAGGCCGTCTCTCATTCTGACCTTGGCATCAAATATGCTGAATCGCACGGCGTATTTGATGAAGTTGGAAGAATACTTAATATAAAAGGCTGCGCTTTTTTACTGGCTGACAAAGTATCGGAAGCTGTAAAATGCTTTAAAGAAGCGACAGAAATAATGGAGTATTCAGGATATAAGCACTATAGTTGGCGTAGCAAACTAAATTATGTAAACTATTTTATCACTTCTGGAAACAAAGAAGAATTAATAAAAATGCTATACGATGCGTACAGCATTTTTAAATCCGGATTAATTACAAAAGTTCAAAACCTAATTGAATCATGTGATGATTTTATCTCCAGTAGGGAATACCTGGTGCTTCTTGTTGTAGGCAAGTGCAGCCAGCTATTATTTGACACAAAAGCAAGTCAAAGAGCAGATTATATCTCGGCTGAAAAAATAGCTGATGAATTCAGATTTCCTGACAAAATAAAAAAACATTACCTCAAGACAATAAATCAGCTCATTAATCATCACGAACAGCTTGAACTGAAAAGCATTTATATTTATAATGGAGATATTTTTATTATTGGATAGATTCTAAAAGGAAAAGCTCGTTTTGCTTTGCAAATGAATACAAAAAGCAGTTATCAGCCGAAGGTGATTGAGAAGAAAAAGCTGAAATAGCGTTTCTTTTGGCGGAAACAGCTTCTTTGTTTCCATAAACATAGATCCAGTGAAAAGTGGTAAGATTTTTAGGCGGTTGGAAAATATCACTTTTTCTATTTGGCCAAACATCTTCATTTTCAGTATGTATCAAATAAGAAAGAACTTTTATGGGATGATTAATGATTCTTAGTGCATCATATAAATACATTGCACAGGCATAATGATCCCCATGCAAATCAAATATTGACGGGGCTGCGATTAAACTCGGCGAACATGATCTTATTGCGTATACCAAGTCGTCAAGGAAATTCTGACTTGTGTATTCAGCTTGAGTTTCCGTATGCAAAGAATGGACAGTTTCCTTATTCGCCGGATGATATGTACAAGATGATACAGGAGAATTTTGCTGTTCAGGAGTGCTTCTTAAGCGCATTAGAAAGCTTTTTTCTTTGCTCATTCCGGTATCTGCATATCCTAAGTACAGCATATGATCTTCACATATACCAAGTAATGACAGCGCATTCAAACTTTCATAATAACGTGTATATGCATAGTCTATTCCCCTGTAATCTCCGTTTGTCGCATACAGTATGTTTACAGTTCCATTTTTCTCCAGCACATTATGCATCAGTAAAAATGCGCTTAGAATCTCATCATCTTGATGTGGAGCAATTACAAGAAGATTCATTTTTACAACCTCATAAGTTCCTGCAAAATTTTGAGATTTTCAGTATCATTGGTACAATAGATTACATTTTTTTCTATTATATCATGAAAAAAGCCAAAAGCAACAAATGAAATTAAATTTCTGACTCTTAACCCATCTATTTCGTTCATCGCAAGAAATAATTCCGGCAGCATTGATTTCTCTAATTTTTGCTGTATAATAAAATCATGGATTAACCTGGCTACACCGGCTTCGGGTTCGCCAACCGCTGTTTTTTCATGATCTATCATGCAGATTTGTCCATCGAAGAAATAAACATGGTCAAATGTCAGATCGGTATTCACAGCACATAGCCTTTCCAAAGTGTTTTCTTCATCAGTTGAGGAAAAATGTTTTACGCAATCAATTAAGACCATGAAGATACAGCTTGGTATGCTTGATCTATTATAATTAAGCATTTCTGCTGCAGTTTGCCAACATAATTTACCTGAGAAACGGCAAGAAGGGTCAAAAAAGAAATCTTCAATTTCATTGTTCAGCTTCTCAATTGTTTTGTCGGGAGTATCATTCAATAATATTATGTCAATGTATTTTTCTCGTTCATCTTTGCTTATCTGACAGTTGTTCAGGACATTTTTTATGCACAACTTAAGTCTGTCAACACTTGATACATAGAAAGGTTCTGCTTTTTTTAGCAGGAGAAGAGCATGAAACTCATCATATCCTACCAATAATGGGCTATTGATTCTCTTATAAGCCTGTAATTCAGTTTTAAACATTTTACCGGCATTACGAGCATACTCATTTTTACGAACAGGATTATACATAGGACTTATTGCAAGGCGGGTGTAAGTCCTTTTTATAACATATTGATTGTTATTGCATTTTACCATATAAACATCTGACGAGTTGTTTTGGTTTGTTAGTATATGTAGCTGTTCTGCAGTACAGCCACTGCATTTATGGAAAAACTGTTTTATTGTTTCATCAGAATATCTGCTGATGCAATAAGGGTAAAGATTAATTTTCTTGTGTGATAGTACAGGTTTTGCATTATTTTCATCTTTAGGCGATGATTCACAATCAAAGTAGCACTTTAAATGTTTTTCAATAAACCGCCATGAACCCATTAGTTCTTTTGCAGCAGCTATCGCATTTTGTCCTAATGTATTGCTTAAATATGGTTGCCTTATGAAATGTTCCATGCGAGCGCTTAATTCCGCTACGTCACCGAATTTAACAAGAAAACCATTATACCAGTCGGTTATAGTATCTTTGGCAAACCCGTTTGGTGTCCCTATAACGGGAACACCTTCACACATCGCTTCAACAGCAACACGTCCGCCGGGTTCGTACAGTGAATGTGTCAGTAATACCGATGTTCTGAGAAGAACAGTACTTAATCCATAAGGATCAATACAGCCCCACCAAACGATTTTTCCGTATTGTTCCAGTATTGTTAAATCAGGATTTATTTCTTTGAAATCACTTCTGATCATTTCAATTTCCGGCAAACTACCTCCAGCTAGCCATAATGGCGGGCAAAGATTTTTATACTTATTATACAGCATATTCCAAGAGGAAAAAATGTGTTTCAACCCCTTATTCCTATCCATTCTTCCGATATATGTAAACGCTTTTTGCGCCCAGAATGTATCGTATGATTTGGGCTGAGCAATTTTATTATATTTCTCAGCCGCTGCTATTTGACTGCCGCGTGAAATCGTAGAGTTGAGTCTAGGGAAATCATTTGGATCATGGGAGGGCATAACAAATGATTCATGAATATACTGTCCCGCAACTACGATCTTATCTTTATCAACATTATACAGGGTCATAAGATCCGCTGCCTCATCATCGGAAACGCAAATAAGCCATTGTGCTTTATCGTAAATTTCTTGCTCATAAAATTCACGCTCGGGCATTGGTTCATAAGCTCCACGCTTTACTCTTCCCCTTGAATTAGATATGATGCTATGAACAAAAGGAATTTCTAATTTTTCACTTAAATCAGCTGCGATTCTTCCACTGTTCCAATATACACTATGAAGCTTTTCAGGCAGTCTACCCTGCTTCTTTATTATTTCAAGAATTTGTTCCACGTTTTGAGAATGATATTTCTTTAAAAGCGTTTTACTCATTGGTTCATTGTCACCATTTGTTAAACGATAGACTGTGCAATATTCATTATACTGTTCTTCGTAAGGAAGGTACTGCATGGATCTTCTTGTAAACATCAGACACCTAATTTTTCTTTTTCCGAACTCATCTAGCAACTCTTTCATGTACGTATGAGTTCCTCCCCATTCATCATATCCAGGAGCCATTGCCGGATCGGCGTGCATCGTAATTAATACTATATATCTTTCCATTTTACTTCCTCCTCTAACGGTTGATAATAAAGAGTTATCATTTATTAATCTCAATATAAAGGAGTTTTTCTCTATGATAAAAATCATACACAAGTTATTTTTTACTCTTATATCAACCATATGGATAGTAATCATATATGGAATAGATCAAAAATGGAACTTTCTGAACCAATCAATTTTTCTTACAGATGTTTGCTTAATTGCTATGCCTTTCATCTTGATTGCTTTTTGGATTACTATCACAAAAACTTGCTGTTCTAGTGATAATGTATCCAATTGTGAAAATATTGATGAAGTAAATAATGACTTTCTTGCAAATTATCTTGGATATTTTTTTATTGGCATTGGACTTGATAATTGTCAAACATTAATTTGTATATACATAATCGTATTTATATTTACATTCGCATCACAGACACAGTTTTTTAATCCAATGCTTTTACTAATTGGATACAAATACTATTACATTACAACCGATAAGGGAACAAAAATAATGATTATTTCGAGAAAAACATATCGAAACGCTAAAGAATTGCATAGTGAAAATCTTAAGCGACTTAGTGATACTGCTTTTATAGAATTCGGAGGAACAAAATGACGTGTTTAATCGTTAAAGTAAAGGACAGAAAAAGAACAGCGACCTACAAAAAAATGATTAGTGGAAAAGATATATACTCATTTCCATCTAATTTAGATGACGCAATTGAATATTCGCCATCGACATTACATGAAGAAAATGAATGGTATATGATTACTTCATTTTCAAAAACTAAATTTAGTATTGAACTTCTAAAAGAAGACTTCTCATCAGTTAATTATGAAAAGCTCAGCAAATCTGAAGTTGATTCTATTGATTATCTTTGCTCAATACAAGATGACATTTTCTATTTTCAAAATATAAGCAAAGCAAACTTAAAACCTCGTAGATTTATACATATAGGAGATGATTTTACTTATGAAGAAAACAGTAAAAGCATTAATATTAATGTGACTCCAGACGCAATATATCAGAAAAATAATGACACACTTTATTTTCAAAGCCTATCAAAATTAAAGAAAATATTTAAAGGTATAGAGGAACTATATCGTGAAGCAACGGATGAAGAAACAACTGAATTCCTCAATTCGTCATTTATTAATCTGACGAGTGGATACTCAACTTTAGAAGTTAAAACCGCAAATAGAAAACGTATTACAATGGCATTAGAGACACTTAAGAAATTTAATCCGAAAGAAAAGAAACAAATCGTTAAGTACATTTCTAAATACTGCAAGAATCTTAAAACAAATGAGGATAAAAACACATTTGACATAGGTTCGGAAAAAGAATTAAAAGAATTAATATACGGAATTGAACAACGATACTATACTACAGAAATCGGCAACGAAAAACGTTTGGCGAATTCTGTGATAAAACTATAATGATATTCATTATTCCGATCGCTGATACCTCACCGCCTTCTCAAAATTAATAACCCCATTTATCTTCCTGACTTCGTCAGTACACATAGCCCTAAGCTTCACCATTGTTTCATCATCAATATCATTGATCGCCGCAAGCATATGTGATACTGCACCAAGTTCGACAGCAACCTTAAATAAGGCACGGGACAGTCTCTGCTCCGTGCCTTTTACTATGCCCTCAGTTATTGCAGTAATCTGCGGAGCGGCATATTCCGCTGCCACGCTGTCCTTGTTAAGCAGATGCCCACAGTAAAAACGTATCGCCTTCTCTATAAACTCCGTCTTTGACTTGCAGTTGTCAGCCTCATAAAGCATATCGATCTTCTGCATCGTCTCAGGGAAAACATAAAGCGGAAATTTTACCTTGACATCATCACAAATGCCTGAACGTTCGCTTTTTTCTGCTGATCTTCTGTTCTTTGACTCCATAAAAAACTCAACCCTCGCTTTCTGACTCCATTTTTCAGATCTCTCAAAACTCCCGCAAACACGGCGAGCTTTGCTCGTCCGTTGTGAGCATTTTGGCGGCTTTGACGCCAAAATTTTAACCTGCAATATAATATTTAAGCCAATCCTATTGGCTTTGCCCTCATAAACCCACCCAAAATCATCTGATTTCCGCCATTCTCAAACTCTGCGACAAATGCCCACAAAGCCGTCCAACCCCTCCTATGGTAAACTTACCCCACCCACCGCCTTACTTCTCCACACGCAGCTATCGCTTGCGATAGCTTGGACATTTGGTGCGAACTGCGGCGAGTTACTGCTCAGACTGCTTTTCCGTTTCGGCAGTCGAGGAGTTTCTCGGCTTTCTTGCAGGCTTCTTTTCCGACTTCATTTCAATAAAATCCCTAACGTTCTGCGGTACATTTTTCTGATACAAGCCGTCAATGCACTTGTCGATTTCATCCGAAAGCTTAATATTTTTCTGCTCCAAATACATTTCCAGAGCCGCTAATTTTTCATCACTAATTGTTATCGCAACTGATTTTTTCATTCGCTGTCACCTCCGTTTTCATCAATTTTATCCTGTACCTCCTGCGGATAATCAACACCGTCATAGGTACACCAGCTTATCCAATTTCCGTTTGAAACAGGTTCTTTTGTGACATAACCGCAATCGGCAGACGAATAAATAACCTCGCTGTTGCCAACATAAATGCCATGCTGTGAGCCGTCGAATACTCCAATGCCTGCAACATCGGGCATGGAATCAATGTTGCCTTGCTCCGTGTAAACAAGAATTTCATGCACATTTCCAAACGTTTTATCCGCAGGATTGTAGTTGAGATACCCAAGCATAAGTCCTGCGTTATCGCAGTATCTGATGCGGTTATTTTCGTTTCTCTCGCCGATAAATCCGTTCATATATCCCCAGCCTGAGATGTACGCATTCTCCGCCCAAGCTGCCATGTCCGTACAGTTTTTGGTTGTGCTGTCCGTAAACATATACTCATTGATTGTTGCGTTCATCGTCCAAGTGTACGAACGCATGAAATCATCGTAAGGGATTTCAATACCATAGGTTGCATTTATACTTTCAAGCAGTGCGATATCATCGTTTGCGTTAGCGAACAGACTTGCGTATTCTGTGAAGTCCGACAGCGGATTTTCATCAAAATATGAGTAATAAATCAGCTGTGCCTTTATGGTTTCCGAGGGCAAACCGACCGCAGACATAACAGCTGCGATGGCTTCACCTTGACTTTGAAATTCAGCAATTTGCGACTGCTGATCCTCATCAAGCGTTGCCATAAAAGCGGAATCGGTGAACATACTACGGTCGACTTCGGGAGTTTCAATCTCCAAACTGCCCATTGATGACAGCACAGCTACAGGCAGGCACATCAGTCCAAGAAAGCCTGCGGCGATGCTTCCGATCAGAACAAACAGCTTACCTCGTTTCTTTTCGTCGCCCAGAATATATATCGCTACCTTTTTCAGAGCAACCGCAACTGTTGCAGACATTACCGACCACCACCGTTTCCAAACAACACAGCCTTGTACTGCGGAGCGATGACCTGTAACAAATATCTCTCGTTTCCGCACCTGTAAAGACAAGTACCTCTTTCAGGGTACTTTATCAAGCCGTACTCCGATTCTTCAAGCTGCAAGGTGTCAATGAATGCAGTCGGAGAAATATTACCCGGATTGAACAGAAAATGATGGCTCGGAATTGAAAACAACGGCTTAGTAAACTCCTTGATTTCAGGCAAAAGAAAGTCCTCAATATTCTGACTTGCCAGAATAAACGAGGACTCCTTTTTACGAACACGTTTCATGCCGTTGCGGATATATTCGATCGCCGTCATATTTGTGAGGAACAAATACAGCTCGTCTACTGCGGCAACTGTATTTCCTCTGCCCAAAAGCTGATTGCTCATGTAGCTGAGAATGTTAAACAGCAGAGTATCCTTAAGCCTTTTGTTTGTGTCCATAAGACCTTTCACTCCGAAACAGATAAGCTCGCTGTCATTGATGTTGGTGTGACCGTTGAAATATTTTGACTCCGCACCCTTGCACATGGAGTGCAGTCCCAGACAGATATTCTGTAACATTTCTTCGGTGTATAGGTGCTTTTTCTCGTTATCAAACGCCATGAATTCCTTTTCAATAAGTTCGTAGAGGTCTGACATCACGGGATAGTCATCACTGTTAAGCGTATTGAAATCGGTAAAATCATCAATTCCGAATCTTGCGTACAGCTTCATAAGCATGATTTCAATTGTGTCAATTTCAGCGTCTGTGAAGTCCTTGTATGCTCTGAAAAAGTCTTTTAGATAGCTGATGTGCTGACTTAAACGGGTTACTTTTCGGAATGTTTCAGGGCTGTCATCGGTTTCCTTTTCTTGATTTCCAAAGCGAGAATTTTCCGACCAAGCTTTAGGTTCAAGCGGATTGATCATAAACTCGCCCGACATCATATCAATGTATGTGCCGCCGAGATTTGAACACAAGTCCTCGTACTCATGCTCAGGGTCTAAAACCAACACACTTTTGCCTGCCTCACGCTGATTGCACAGCAAAAGTTTCATCAAGTAGGACTTGCCCTGACCGCTGTTGCCGAGGATAAGAATATTGCTGTTTGTCTTATCCTCGGTACGCTTATCAAAGTCCACAAGCACGTTGCTGCCGTACTTATCTCTGCCGATATAGAAGCCGTTTTCGTCGGTTTTTCCGCTGTAATTCAAGGGGTATAGATTTGCTACAGAACTTGCAGGAAGAACACGTTCAAACTGAGTTGCGAACACATTATTGCCAGTCGGCAAAACCGATAAAAAGCCCTCTTTCTGACGGAGGAGCAGACGGTCTACGCTGATTTTTGAACGGGTAAGCTCCATTTGTATATCCGCCTGTAATTCTTTCAGCTTTTCCTCACTTGTTGCTTTCAGTTCAATAAATACAGCCGTATGCAGGAGCGGTTCTTTATTGCGGCGAAGTTCACTCAAAAGCTCCACCACATCATTTATGTTATCCTGAGCCTTTATGCTCTCGTTCACATCGTTTGTGGTAGTCATCATGTGGTTTTTACGCATCGCTTGCTGAACGATCTTCCGCTGCTCCATACTTGTCACAAGGCGGTTGTAAATGCGAAGCGTTACTCCGTTCCTGTCTGCAAGGTGAGCGAGGATAGCCGTTTCTTCTGTTGAAGTCGGATATTCCGTTACCGCCCAGCAGGACTTGTAGAAGTTTCCGCAGATATAGTGGTCGGTGTAAAACTTGATTATTCCCGGAACAGTTCGGTCAAAAAAGTCCTTTGTGCTGATAATTTCAAGCTGTTCGTCCGTCAGATTTTTCTTTTTTCGTAAATTAATTCTCATGCAATCCCTCCAGATTAAATTCGTTTTCTCCCTCAATATCGGGGATTTCCTCGCCCGATATGCTCGTTCCGAAGTAAAGTGCAAGCATACGCTTTATGTCAGACTTACTCATTCTACGAGCCGTAAAGCCGTGTTCTGAGATTGCTTTGTCAACACGATTAAGCGTGCTGAATATCTGCTCGTCCTTTTCACGCCTGAACCGTACCGCAAACATAAACTGTCTTGCCGAGGACATCTCCACCTGGATCTCGTCAAGAAAATCATAGTCCGCCTGCAAAAGTTTTCGCACATCTTCGTTCTGCTAGGTCTGCAAACGCTTTTTGACGTACACCTTGTTGGTATCGAAACACTCACAGGAATCCAGAGCAAGAATTTCAAGGTCGGGTATGGTGCTTAACAGCATCATCAGATGATGTATCTTCACGTCAATATTAGCCGCTGAAAGCACTGAAATATTGGTGGGTTCTACGCTGAAAAATGCTATTTCGGCTTTGTCGGTTTTTACTCCGAAACGAGTAAAGCGTTCAAAGCCGATAAGACCCTGAACGCTGTTTTTGTTCTTTGTCATTTAATTTTCCCTCCAAAAATACAATTGCTGCGATGTCAGAAAGAACTTCGCAGCATTAAAAATATAGTCCATAATCGCCGTTTCGTCAACTCGAAGCGAGAGAAACGCAAAGCAGGCGGTCGCCGCAAAAGGCAGGACGTTCCACAGATTCACAAGCACAATTACCGACAGAATTATTCCGCCGCAGATTATGATAAAATCACGAACATTCCAGAACCATAGCTTTACGTTAGCTCTCAGGTTTTCGGGGTAGATGTAGGTTTTCAAGTTATCACACTCCATTTCTTCACATAAAAAAACAGCCAAGCTTTTGCTTGACTGCACAAAAATATTTAATTATATTACATAGACAAACTGGGATTTTATTCATTCAGCAAGTCTTGTAATTCATCCAAAAAACGGCAAACATGAAAGCCGTCACAAACGGCATGATGCACTTGAATCGATAAGGGAATATAGTATTTTCCGCCATCCTCATAATACTTCCCAAACGTAAATATCGGCAGTAGATAGTCATATCCTTTTTTTAGATTTAAGTTAAAGCCTTCAAAGCTTGTCCACGGTATCATCGAAACAGGGAAAGTGTTTTCCGGAGGATTAGGCTTTGCGAACATTCCCTTTCGTTCACCATAAGCGTCTATATCCTTTTGATAGTTCTGAAGAAACTCAGTATAGTCTGCTGTAAACTCAGTCCAAATACTCGAAAAGGTTTCAGTTTCCTTATGAAAGATTGTGTAGCAAGGCAGCATTTCTGAAAAAACACCTACCTGTCCGTTTTTATCTAATGCCGTCCTGAACTCTTCGTGTCGATTGAGGATTGTTGTAACCCCATATAAGAGAGTCGGATATAATTTTTTTCCATCCTTTTTCAACTTAGAAATATCGAGTTTTACCGTCATACTATATGTGCAGGGCGTATTGTCAAAATAGTGGTCGAAATACTCTTTTCGTGTCCAATTATTTATATCAATCTTTGTGAATTGCATCATTTATCCTCCGCAAATCCTGATTTATCTAACCACGAAACAACCGACTAAACCATCCCTGTTTTTTCGGCTCGTCTCCACTTCCCTCGCTCTGATCAGTACCGGAGGTAAGCTGCTGCTGTATTGTTCCCGCGTGAAGTGCCTGGGCAGCCTGTGCCGTCTGCTGGGCGGCAACCAATGCAGCGTTGCTCTCGGAAAGCCTTGCGTTCAGATCCTCGATCTGCTTGTCCTTTATCGCAAGCTGTCCTTGCAGCGTGTCGATTGTGGTCTGCAATACTGCTATCACACCCACATTTTCAGACTGCTCCAATACCTCTCCATTGGAGCGCTCCGTATGCGCATACGTATGCGCTCCAACGGAGCACTCCTTTTGCAGAAAGTCTTGTTTTATAAGGGTTTCACCCTGCTCCTCTATATACAAAACCCCCTGCTCCGTATGCGCATACGGAGCGCAAACCGTATGCAGTTTGCCTTTGTACCGCTTATAAACCGTTTGCTTCGATACGCCTATCTCGTCGGCTATCTGCCGAATCGTTTTCATGGCCTCACACTCCCCACACTATCGCTGGCGGGTGTGTCCAACTGCTTTGCTATGTACTCCCTCAGATCATCATCAAGCTCAAATGGGAGCCGCCCCAGACGAACGGTTTCCTCAAAAAATAGAATCGTTGCTTCTTCCAAAGTCATTCCATTTTCTGCAAAGACCTTTTCTGCCTGTTCTTTCAGCTCGGCATCGATCTCCAGCGTAACTTCAACCAACCTCTCCATTCCCATCACTCCAACAGCCGGCCATAGTCCCGTTTAGCATAGACTACACGGGCAACGGTCACCAGCCTTTCTTCTTCATCCACCCAATAAAACATCAGATAATTTTGTACCAAAATTTTTCGGTATTCATGTTTCAGTGACCGGATCGGCTGGTAGGCCGGAGCAGCATACGGAAAAGTCAGCACACTTTCCGCTGCATTCACCAGCTCTACCGCCAGACGATCCGCCGCATCCGGGTTTTGCAGTTCTCTGCTGATATACCGAACAATTTCAATCATATCTTTCCGGGCAACAGGTAAATACTCTAATTTATACAACCCGTTCCCCTCCAATGGCATCTTTCATTGCCTTCAGCACATCTTTGGAAGAATAGCGTTGATCCGTCAGCTCCGCCTCTTTCTCTGCCTCCTGCAGCTTGAAATACACCTCGCTTTCAAATTGCAGGTTCTCAAATGCCTCCATACTCAAAACAACCATATCACCGTATCCATTCTTTGTCAAAAAAACAGGTTGAGCAGTTTCATGCACGGTCTTTGAAATGTCAGCAAAATTGTTTCTCAAATCAGAAACAGGTCGAATCATATTCATATTATCATCCTCCTATGCTTTATCTTATCATAATTATGCTAAATTGTCAACACTGTTTCCTTGCCATAAATAACTTTTACCTATGTTACCATTTAGGGGTCGAAAAAGCCTTGATTTATGCGGTTTTCCGTCCTCGAAATCAGAGGGGGCAGTATCCTTACCCTACCACGCCAAAAAACGGCGTAGAGGCCATTCTGGGGCGTTTACAGCCCTTTCCGCAAATCCTCCTGTATCAGATCGCTCAACGCCTGTGACGGGCGTATTTTGACCGTCAGACCGCCATCCTCATACCGCACCGTTGGAGGGTTATCCCACCACTTATAAACGGTGTTCTTCGATAGTCCAGTGCCAGCAATACAATCTTTCGGTCTGCCATCCGGGTTCTGCTGCCGCCAGTCATATACTCGCTGCTGCGCTGATGGCCGCCCATTTCCCTTCCTCCAATTTGGATTTGTAACTGTTTGAATAGCCCGCATAACCTCCATATGCTGTTCCTGCGTTCTACCGTTTCTCTTATTTCTCTCAACTCGAACATTGGTCAGTTTCTCAATATCTGCAATCGTGAAATTATAATACTCCTTGTCGTATGCCTCCAGCGCACTCCGTATATCCTCCTCAGTCAATGCGTTCTCATGCTTCACCATCTGCAAGTCCTCAAACGCTGTCCGCATATCCTGCCGGAGCTGCTGCTTCGGCACATCGCATTTATAGGCGTAGATAGCAAGGCACATCAAATAGAAATACCGATGGCCGCCCTCGATGCTGCCGATCTGCCTCAGCCACCAATGGTAAAGGGCATACGGATCATCGCCGTGTACCTTTCCGGCTATATCCCACTTCTTTTTTCTCTTATTGCCCTCTATCACCACACGCTGATACCATTCCGGGTATGCCTCCTTCGCCTGCGCCCTCGTCATTCTGGACGGATGAAACGGCTTATTTATATCCACCCGGTTCTCCGGCTTGATTGCGTAAGCGTTCAGATAATCCAGCGTCACACGCTCCCCTGTGCGGAAGGCCACCAACTCCGTACCGTACTTGGCGTTGATGCTCCCCACCATGCGGAAACCCTGATTGATGGACTGGTACTGGATCGCCTTTAGCTGGGATGTTCCCTTGTACTCCCAGATGCGGAATGTGAGGTCATATTTGAGGCTCTTAAGCTGGACTTTGATATTGGGGTATAGATCTATCGGCTCCTTGAACACATAGTACAGGTGCAGACCGTTCCCGGACAACACAAGGAAGGTCGGCATAGGCAACCGCCGAACACGCTTCGGATCTCCGTCAAATCGGAGAAAGAGATTGCGCAGCTCCCCAATACCTACCCCGTCCAAATCAAAGATAAGGGCATTCATCCGCTGTGCGTGCTCCAGCCGGTTCTTATTCCGGCGATAGACAAGACCGCTGCACAGTGTCAAGGGATTTTGCTCCACAAACTCCGTATAGTCCTTCTCCCATGTATCGTGATACATCTTCCGTCGATGAAGCCGCTCATCTTCGCCCTGATAGAGATACACCGCACTCGGATGAGAGAAGTCATCGTACTTAACCCCGTACAGCTCATTGTCGGGAAACAGCTCCCGGTAAAAGTCATAGCCGCCCACCTGCTCAAACTGCGCCGACAGGTATTCATAGCACCCTCTGTAATTTTCGGTCATGTAAAGCCACCTCCAAAAGAAAAAGAAGCAAAAAGAAAATCGCTGCGGCGGGAAGGGGGAAAAGGGGGAGCCAAAGAGCGGCCTCCCGCTGGTCGGCCTTAAAGAGAAAGTCACCTCCCCCTTTTCCCCCTTGTTTCGGCCATGGAAATGATGGAAAACCCTAACGGGTTTACCACATTCCCACAGCCTCCACTCACCCCCTTTTTCCCCTCCGACTTTCTCCCTTCCTGAGAGAATATTTTTGGGTTTTTAGGGATACGATATAAGGGGCCCCTACCCCTTACAGGTCGCTTAGATTATCAAAACTTTTTTTGGGAAAATTTCTAATGCCATTATACCGTGCCGGACTTGCGTTTGCAAGTCCGGCTTTTACCGGCTCATTCCGCCCATGCTCATACCTCTGTCATGCCTGTGCTCCTGCTTGGGCTCCGGCATAATATGCGCCCTTGCCCGCTGGACATATGGCCGAAACTGTTCCGGCAGCTTCTCCTCCAAGAAGGTCAGCGCAGCCTCCACTCGCTGCATCAGTCTCGCCATGAGATCCTTCTGACGGTTCAGCTCGTACTCCAGCGCCATGTTCTCGTCCTTCAGGTCAGACAGCTCCTGCGCCTCCTTCAGCCGCTTCTGTATGGATGGCCGGAGCTGCCGCTCCAGCGAAGTGATCTGCGCCTTCTGAAGCTCTATGGTATTGACCTGCTGCTTGACCGTCTGCTCGGCCTCTGCGCCCCGTACCGCCAATGCCTTCAGCTGCTTGATCTCTTTCAAGGTAACGCCCTTGATATTGCCCATCATGGTTTCTTCCGGCTTAATTCTCTCCAGATCCAGCGATACCTTTTTCGCCGCCTTTAACTCCTTGACCGTTCCTTGCAGCGTTTCCTTTTCCGCCTGCAGCTCCGACACTTCCGCCCTCGCTGCTTCTATCTCCTGCCTTGCGGCCTCCAGCTCCCTCGCCGCCTCTTTGTACTCCGGCAAGGACATATGCGGTCGGCCTCCGTCACCGTGGATCACTTCAAAGCTGTGCTGCTGGGCGATCTGCTCCAGCACCAGCTTCTCACTGTTTACCCAGGCATTCCATTCTGTCTGCCGTTTTGACTGGCCTGTAAATCCCTGCTGCGCCAACGCCTGTTTCAGCGATACTCTTTTCGCAAGCCCCCGCTTCTGCTCCGTTGCCACAGGCACGAAATCTATATGGATGTGGGGCGTGGCCTCGTCCATATGAATGACCGAATTGAACACCCGCAGGTGCGGGTTCCGTTCTTGAAATGCCTCGGCAAACTCTTTGAGAGCTGCCGCAGCCCGTTCTCCCTCCGGCGTCTCGCAGCCGCAGTTGTCCTTGTTGCCGATCTGGAAGATGACCTCATGGAAAAGCCGCTCCTGCTTGCTCTTTTCAATGTGCCGATAGTAGTCCGGGATCTTATCTCTCGTCTTTGTTTTCTTTGCGTTATACTCCGCAAGGGCTTCATCGAAAAGCTCATGGTAGACCTGTTTCAGATTTTCCCTGCACAGCGTAATGTTCTGCTCGGTTCTGGCCGGATCTACATTCTCGGTAATGAACTTGCGGTTATTATGCCCCATGCTTCCGGTTCCCATCATACCGGATATTTTGACTGCCATACTCGCACCTCCTGTCCCGTTTATTATACCATAGATTTCCGCTGAAGTCACCTCTTTGTTACTTTCTCTGTGAGAAAGTAACGCAAAAGCACTTTCCCACCGCAGCACCGTTGGTGCAGCAGTAGGAAAGTGCTTTGCGCCCCTAAAGGGGAGGGTTTCCGGAGCAGCCTGCCTCGACGCTTATGCGCCATTAGCCGGACTGCTCCGGAGGGGCGCTGCCCCTGCCGCCTGCGGGCGGCTCCCCGTTTCCACGACAAACTTGGATTTTATTTATTCAGCAAGTCTTGTAATTCATCCAAAAAACGGCAAACATGAAAGCCATCACAAACGGCATGATGCACTTGAATCGATAAGGGAATATAGTATTTTCCGCCAT
>ENA-ORVG01000143-ORVG01000143.1-human-gut-metagenome-genome-assembly--contig:-NODE-143-length-97626-cov-5.255598_pt1 | contig 97626 bp, 95 predicted proteins | sample MGYA00242091_ERZ509233 | MGnify/ENA primary metagenome ERZ509233 (study PRJEB26280, sample SAMEA2338840) | human gut metagenome | biome: human gut; feature: human-associated habitat; material: faeces... | reverse complement strand
ATTTTGAGTTTTCCCATGCATGTATTAAAATTGCCGTTCATGTAGGTTCCGTAGGTGTAATGATTTCTTCATCGGAATACCTATCATGTATCTGCTCCATAGAGTTTGTCCATTCATAAACCAGACCTTCTGTTAAATCCTTGCGTATTTTAAAAGAATTGAAATAGTCATCGATGATTGCATTCACAAAATCATTGGTGCATTTGCAATATTGCATTAAATCTCCATTTTCATTAGGAATAAACGCTTCTATGGAGGACGCAGAAGGCGATGCTGAAGAAGCAACCGTTGATACATAATGGGTAAACAGAGTTGCCAGTGCGGGATTGTGTGGGAAGTATTACTCTAAGCGGAGGAAAAGGTAGTGTTTGATTTATTTGATATTTTTGAAAGGAGTTGAGATAAAATATTGGTTTAATAGTTTCATTCGTTTTAAGAAAAAATGAGGAATCTTTTAATCATTTTAAGTGCATAACCCGTTATTATATATATACAGATATTCAATGGAAAGGAGTCTGATGCGTGTTGAGTGATGACGAATTAGTGGAACAGATTCTACTTGGAAATGAAAATGCAGCAGAAGAATTGATAAAACGCTATTATACATCTATTTTACGTTACTGTAGGTGGCATTGCTCTAATCTGGAAAAAGCAGAAGACCTGACTCAGGAAACATTTTTGAAGTTGTTTAAGAATTTATCCGGATATAAAGGGAAAAAGAAATTTAAGGCTTATCTATACACGATTGCAAATCATTTATGTATTGATGAAAGTAGGAAGGTTGAGTTTTCTCCATTAGAAGATGAAGAAAATATAGTGCATGAGTATAACGACATAGTTCGGCTAGAGGATAGGGCAGAGATAAGCTATTTTTTGAATTTTTTATCATCAGAACAAAGGGAAGCAGTCATTCTACGCTTTGGAGAACAACTTAGTTTTGGAGAGATTGCAAAAGTGATGGGATGCAATATGCGAACAGCACAAAGCAGGGTTCGTAATGCTTTAAAAATTATGAGAAAGGAGCAGGAAAATGAAAGATAAAAAGTTGAAGGGATATTTACAGCAATCTTTAGGAGAGGAAGTACAGCCTAAAAGATTAGAGGAAACGATTAAGCTTTGCACTGAAATTGTACGAGAACAGGAAGTGACTAGGGCAGAACCGAGGACAGGTTTCTTTCACTATCTTTCAGATGTATTTCGCTTTGAAGGTATTCCAATATTTGGTTTGCAGGCAGTAACGTTATTTATAGTTTGTTTAACAATTGCTAGCATTGCAGACGTGCCAAAGAATATACCAATTTTTATGCCGCTGTTTGTATTGGCTATCATACCAGCAATTTTTAAAAGCCAGTATTATGGAATGAGCGAGATTGAAGCGGTAACAAGAGCTTCTGGTGCCCAAATCACGTTAGCAAAGCTGGTTTTGGCTGGGGCAGCTAATTTGGTGTGTATAACAATTCTTTTGTGTATGGAAGTTTATTTGCAAAATTCTTATAAAGAGATTGGACAGATGGTTCTATACTGCCTGGTTCCGTACTTAGTGTGTATGGTTGCGTTGCTGCGTTTGATCCGTTTGCAAAAGAAACAGAGTTTACAGATATGTGCGATTGTAATGCTGGGTTCCTGCATTTGTTGGGGGATGTCAGCAAGAATATTGCCATGGTTATATGAAACATCAGCAGTGGGGGTGTGGATTGTTACATTTTTGATTTTTGCTATGTTCTTTATAAATGAAATTCATTATATTGCAGAGATGAGAAAGGAAGGAAAAATGTATGGAATTGTCGCTTGATCGTTTAACAAAACAGTATGGCAGGAAAATAGCGGTAGATTGTGTTAGTGCAACCTTAAAGCCGGGAGTATATGGTCTTTTGGGGGCTAACGGTGCAGGTAAAACAACATTGATGCGTATGCTATGTGCTGTTTTGGAGTCAACCTCAGGGGAGGTATTGCTGGATGGAAAAGAAGTAACTTCGATGGGGGCAGATTACCGGAATGTGTTGGGTTATTTACCACAGGATTTTGGATATTATCCAAATTATACTGCGGTGGAGTTCTTAATGTATATTGCAGCACTGAAAGGAATACCGAAGAATGTTGCAAAAAAACGTGTGACTGAATTGTTGGAAGTGGTTGATTTAAGCCATGTGGCAAACAAAAAAGTAAAAACTTTTTCTGGTGGTATGAAACAAAGAGTAGGAATTGCACAGGCGTTACTTAATAATCCGAAAATTTTGATTTTGGATGAGCCGACTGCAGGACTTGATCCGAAAGAGCGTGTCCGTTTTCGTAATCTGCTCTCAGAGTATGCAGGCGATAAAATTGTAATTCTTTCCACACATATTGTATCGGATATAGAAGCAATAGCAGATGAAGTGCTATTGATGAAAAAAGGAAAATTTGTATTGCAGGGTACGGTTCCTGAGTTGATTCACAAGGCAAATGGTAAGGTTTGGGAGCTTTCTGTTTCTCCACAAGAAGCTAGACAATGGCAGACAAAAACAACGGTTGCTAATTTACGGCACGAAGGAAAAGAAATTATATTGCGTATTATTTCAGACAATATGCCTAGTGAGCGAGCGGTTCCTTGTGAAGCTACATTGGAAGATCTTTATTTATTTTATTTTCCCACAGAGGAAGGAGTGAAATAGAATGGAACTATTTTGGTTAGAGCATAAAAAGTTATGGCGAAAGAAAATTGTTAAAATATGTGTGTTGTTGTGTTTTGTTTATTGTGTAATTTTTGGAAGCATACTTTCGTTTCAATGGTTCGGTTTTGGCAGTTCAGATGACTATACAAGTGCTTTTGGCAATAATTTTGATGGATATACAGTAATAAAGGATAGTCAGGAATATGCACTTTCATTTGGTGGAGAATTGACGGATGAAACCTTGCAGCAAATAGTAAGTGATTATCAGCAAATGGAAGCTGACGGTATGGAGGAAGAACTGGAAAAGACAGACTGGCAGATAGTTAATAGTTGGCTCGGAACATTGTATCCGGAGCTTCGAGATACCAGTAATTATAAAACGATGATAAGCTATGTTGATCCGGATAAGTTAACAGGCTTCTATGAAAGAAGACAGCAGGTGCTTGATGAGTTTTTGGAGGTCAGTGGTCAGGTAGGAGCTGAAAAAGAGTTTTTACATCAGATAGAGAGAAAGGTAGAAAAACCATTTCGCTATGAGTGGGTAGAAGGCTGGTCAACGCTTCTTGGTAGTATGGTTGCGGATCTGGGAGTTGTGATGGCTTTGTTTCTCGGTATTGTTTTATCCTCTTTATTTGCGGGCGAATGGCATGATAATACAAGCACACTAGTATTGACGACTCGAAATGGTTGGGGGAAAATCGCTCTTGCCAAAATTCTTACTGGTTTAGCGTTTACAGTGGAGTTATTTGCATTACTTGCTGTTTCAAGTGTTATATCACAGTTGTTTTTTATGGGAACTGCCGGATGGGATATGCCGATTCAGAATATCAAGCTGATTGCTGTTGCACCTATGAATATGCTGCAGGCAGAAATTTATGAATATGCTTTTGTACTGCTTGGAGCAATAGGTTTTGCCGGAATTGTTATGTTTATATCAGCGGCTGTAAAAAATAATGTACTTACCTTACTGCTTAGTCTGGCTGTTGTATATGGACCAATGATGATTGCAGAATATCTTCCTTATGAAATGCAAAAAGCATTGGATTTAATACCATTGGTAGGAAGTTCAACAGATATTTTCAGAACTAATACTTTTCGTATTTTTGGGAAGCTTATCTGGTCACCATATCTACTTATTACTATTCCTGTCTTGATTGGTATTCTATGTATGCCATTCGCTATAAAGAGCTGGTCAAGAAGGATGAAGGCATAAATAACAATATGGCAAAGAAAAGAGATAAAAAAATAAGTTGCGAGGGAAATGGTTGAGAGGAATTATCATAGTTTACTTGTTTTTGATACTATGTAATCTATTTCACGAATTTCCTTCAAGATTAGGGAATTTACATAGTATTCCGGTTTCGGAGGAGTGGTATTTAATTGTAGTAAACCGTTGGAATGAAATACCGGAAGATTATAGAGTGGAATTAACAGAATTATCGAATGGTCAAAAGGTGGATAGTAGGATATATCCGTATTTACAAGAAATGTTTGATGCAGCAAGGAAAGATGGAATATATCCGGTTGTTCGGGAAGGCTATCGAACTTATGAAGAACAGCAGAAAATATTAGATGATAAGATAAAGGCTTATATAAATGAAGGATATTCACAGTCAAGAGCAGAAAGAACTGCTAAGGAATGGGTAGCTTTGCCCGGAACAAGTGAACACCAATTAGGCATTGCAGTTGACATTAATGCTGATAAATCAAAGAGCTCAAATGATGAGGTATATACGTGGCTTGCCGCAAATGCACATAATTATGGTTTCATATTACGGTACCCACAAGGGAAACAGGAGATTACAGGGACAAGCTATGAGCCATGGCATTATCGATATGTAGGAGTAGATGCGGCACGAGAAATTTATGAAAGAGGAATATGTCTTGAAGAATATTTTGAGCAATAGATTGGGGAGTGAGGATTATAGCTAAGTTACTGTTGCTTTCGCTTGTTGAAATTGAAAAATCACAGACTGTTATTGCAAAGCTTAAAGATACAACACCACCGGCAGATGTAACACCACCGGCAGATGTAATGCCACCGGCAGATGTAACACCACCGGAAGATATAACACCACCGGCTGATACAACATCACCAGCCGATATAACACCTGCGACCGATACGGATAAAGAAGCTAAGGCAGAAGCAGTAAAAGAACAGACTCCTGGTACGGGAGATGACAAACGTACATTAGCATGGCTTCTTATGTTTGTAATAGGAGGAGCAGGAGTAATAGTATTTGGTAAGAAAAATAAGTTTACAGATAAAATTTAAAATGGAGTAAAATAATAAATTGCTGGAATTCTGGTTCATTTATAGAATCTGAGTTCCAGCTTTTTGTATAAGACAAAAATTTTGTGTTATAATGTTTTACAGGATTTTTGATGGAATATTTATTTACGAGGAGGAAGCAAAGGGTGGATGAATTGAAGTGCAATAATTGTAAATATAAAACTAATGTATCCAATACAGAGGAAACAGGAACTGCAATATGTTCATATCCGCAAGGCGAATGGTTTGTTGTAAATGTTGAAGATAGCTGCCATTATATTCCTGAAAAAAAGGAGCTTACCTGTGGAGATTGTTCAAGACTGAATGAAGATACCGGCTGCTTTGCCTGCCAGGAAACGGATAGTGCAATGTATAATGGACATTTGTGTATTGGATTTATAGATAAAAGGGAAGAGGAATTCAACAGCATACTTATGTTTTGGAAGGTACAAGGTTTATATGACCGGGAAAAAATAAATAAATTACTAGATGATTTCGAACAGTCATATGACAGGCTTTTTAATCAGGAGTAATTAATTCTTTGCATGTAATTTCTTATACTGCGAAGGATTTACTCCGGCTATTTCTTTAAAAACGCGGTTGAAGTGTGTGAGGTTGGAAAATCCGGTCAGCGTTGCAACCTCGGTGACATTTTTATCAGTTTCCTTGAATAAACGTTCTGCGTTCATTATGCGTGTGCGTTTTATATAGTCAACAACAGTACGGTTAGTATTTTTCTTAAATTCACGACAAAGATAGTAAGTACTTATATGAAACATATCTGCAAGAACATCAAGTGATATGTCGTGTTCATAGTTGTTGTTGATATAGTTAATAATATGCGTTGTTCTGTTATGTCTTTCAATACCAATGGTGCTCTCTTTCATTCCAAGAACTGTAATAATTATAAGATTCACAAGTGCTTCCATCTGTTCCTGCTTGTATGCTGAGGCAGAGTTCTGGGCTTCAAGAAAATAGTACATAAGCCTTCTTAACTTTTTTAATGATTCAGTATCAGACTTGTATACACAGTATGAGTCTGCAAGCTTCTGCCTCAGGGCATCTGATGAAATTATGTCCGGTCTGAAATAAAGTACAATCCTTGAAAATGTGCATCCTTGTTCACTGTAGGAACGATGCATAGTCTGAGGTGGGAATATAATACAATCACCAGCCTCGGTTTTATACAATTTATCGTCTATATAGTGATATCTTTCACCATTATCTAAAAAATACAATTCATAATAATCGTGATAGTGCGAACGTGTCATATTATCGTTGACGCTGGCAGTATGTGCTGCAGCTATGGATTCACCAAGTGACATAAGGTTCTGTGCTACATCTATCATAATAATCCTCCATTCTTGTGCTGCTTCTTTGCGCATCTCAAGTTTGTGCGAAGCAATATTTATACATTTCACAACTGTATAGTTATATTTAATATATTATAAGTAGTATACAACGAAAAATTTGAAAGTGCAAGAAATGTAAAAAAACCAATTTATCCTGTCAATATCTGTATAGTTTTAATTATTGAATAGTTGTATAAATTAATTATAAACAAAACATAAACAAGAGATTATCAGATTACTGAAAGGAGATAAAAAATAATATGAGAATATGTTATAAGGCAGGAAATGTAACCTATAACACTAACTATTATTCTGTTATTACAGATTCAGTAGAAATAAGAATATGGTTTCTCACAGATGAAATAATCAGAATAAGAGCCGGCTTTGATGGAGACTGGGATGAAGCTTCATATAGTCTTGCTATGACAGCATGGGACTCAAGAACAGATGAGTTTTTAAAGGGCTATAGAAAAAGAGTTGAAGTGGCATACTCAGAGCTTGTGGATGGAACTGACAAGGCAGTTATTTGCGGAAGTAAGCTTCGTATAGAAATTGAAAAGAATCCATTCCGTATATGTGTATATGATAAAGATGGAACATTATTACACGCAGATATTACAGATCTTGCATATAGAGAGGATTCAAATAAAAGGCGGATACATACAAGCCAGATAGAGTCAGATGATTACTTTTATGGCTTTGGCGAGAAAGGGGGAGATATTAATAAGGCTGAAAAGTATATGAATATGGCTCCTGGTGATGCAATGGGCTACAATCCTAAGGAAACAGATTCATTGTATAAGCATATCCCATTTTATATAAAGCTTTCAGGCTTAACCCACAAGGCAGTTGGATATTTCTATCATACAACAGCAGAATGTGACTTTAATATGGGACGTGAAAAGAGAAATTACTGGCATCGTTACTCAAGCTTCAGATCAGATGCCGGAGATATAGATCTCTTTCTTATAGCAGGACCTTCAATAGGAGAGGTAATAAGCAGATATACAGATCTTACAGGCAAGTCAATACTTCTTCCAAAGGCAGCACTTGGATATCTTGGTTCTTCAATGTATTATCCAGAGCTTCCTAAGGATTGTGATGATGCGATACTTGAATTTATAGATACTACCAGAGAAGAAGGAATTCCTGTAGATGGTTTCCAGCTTTCATCAGGATATTGTGCAGTAGAGACAGAGCAGGGGATTAAAAGATGCAGTTTTACCTGGAATCATAAAAGATTCAAGAATCCAGAAGAATGGTTTGCAAAAATGAAGGAAAAGGGCATAGTTGTTTCACCTAATGTCAAACCTGGAATGCTCCTGGTTCATCCGTATCTGGAGGATATGAAGAAAAAGGATATGTTTGTATATGACAGCATAAAGGATGAACCCGGTAAAGGTACATGGTGGGGTGGAACTGGAATATTTGTAGATTTCACCAAAGAGCAGACAAGAGAATACTGGAAAGAATATCTGAAAGAGGGACTTATAAAGTATGGCTGTGAATCAGTATGGAATGATAACTGTGAATATGATTCTATGGTTGATAAGGATGCAAGAGTGTATTTTGAAGGTAAAGGAAGTACTATTGGTGAGCTAAAGCCGGTAATGAGTAATATCATGTGCCAGCTCTCTAATGAGGCAGTAACGGAATATAATGAGAATATAAGACCATTTTCAGTATGCCGTTCGGGACACGCAGGTATACAAAGATATGCACAGGTGTGGGCAGGTGACAATCTTACATGCTGGGATGCATTAAAGTATAACATAGCAACTATACTTGGTATGGGACTTTCTGGCGTTGCAAATCACGGTTGTGATGTAGGTGGATTCTATGGAGAGTCACCAGAGCCTGAGCTTTTTGTAAGATGGGTGCAGAATGGTGTGTTCATGCCAAGATTTTCAATACATTCAGTAAATACTGATAATACAGTTACAGAGCCATGGATGTATAGTGGTATGAAGGATTATATAAGAACTGCAATTAAACTCAGATATTCTATGTCTCCTTATCTTTATTCGCTTGAATACAGAGCACATAAGACAGGACTTCCTATTATGCAGCCAATGTTTATGGTATTTCAGAACGATAGTAATACATATAATGAAGGCGTGGATTTTATGTGGGGCGATTCATTACTTGTAGCAAATGTTGTAGAAAAGGGTGCAGAGATAAGAGAGGTATATTTACCTGATACAGGAGATAAAAATATACGTTTTTATGATTATTATACCAGAAACGAATATGAAGGCGGCAAGACTATAAATGTACCGGTGGATATAAGTTCAATTCCAATGTTTATAAAGAGTGGAGCTATTATTCCGATGGCTGCTAATGAACTTAACAATCTTATGAATGATAAGGTTGATTCACTTCATATAATAATGGCACCTGATATAGATTCTTCATTTACTATATATGATGATGATGGAAAAACTAATGATTATAAGAATGGCAGCTACTTAAAAACTGATATTAGAGTTAAAGCTGGTGCGAAGACATATATCGATTTTGAATATGAAGGCAGTTATGAGAACACAGTAGAAACAATGGAGCTGGATGTGATACATAGGGAGAAAGCACCATTCTATGTACAGCTTGATGGAAAGGAAGTGCCACATTTCCTTCATAGAAGAAAATATGAGGAGAGTGATATCGGATGGTATTACAGCCAGACTAAGAAATCAGTGCAAGTAAAGTATCCTAATCCAAAGAAAAACCATCAGGTGCTTATATCATTTGAAGTCTTTGATATGATTGGAATGTAATAGCATCAGGCAAAAGCAGGCTGTTACGAAACAGGAGAAATAGTGCAATGCACAGCTTCAGGTTATTGTGCATAAGACCAGTAGCTGACATATAAAAAATGAGTGCACAGAAATGAGGTATAATATGTTGAAAAAAATGAAAAAATATATTGCTGTTTTGCTTACAGTTACACTTATATGTTCATTTGGGCTGACAGGCTGTGGAACAAATAGCGCATCAAACAGTAAGGAAGCTACCGCAGAAAATCCTATGGTATTAACGCTGGCACATGGTTTGTCAGAAAGCCATACAGTACATATAGCTATGCTGCAGTTCGCAGAAGAGGTTAAGCAGAAGACTAACGGAAGAATAATAATCAAGATATTCCCTAATGGACAGCTTGGTTCAGAGACAGAGAATCTTGAGCAGCTTCAGGCAGGTGTTATTGCTATGACAAAAGTATCAGCACCAGGTCTTGCAACATATAATGATGCTTATAATACATTTGGCCTTCCTTATATATTTAGTAATATTGAAGAGTTTTATAAAATAATGGATTCTGATAAAATGCAGGATTTCTTCCTGTCATCAGAAGATGATGGATTCGTAACCTTAACATACTTTACATCAGGCTCCCGTTCATTCTACACAAAAGATAAGCCTATACGTAAGCCAGAGGATCTTAAAGGAATAAAGATACGTGTCCAGGATATGAAGTCACAGACGGATATGCTTACAGCACTTGGTGGAACACCGGTAGCAATGTCCTATGGTGACATATATACATCCCTTTCAACAGGTATTATAGATGGAACAGAGAACAATGAAACAGCGCTTACAACAGGTAAGCATGGTGAGATATGTAAGGTGTATTCGGTTGATGAGCATGCCATGATACCTGATGTTATGGTTATGAGCTCAAAGGTATGGAATAATATAGAGCCGGATGATCAGAAGATTATACTGCAGTGTGCAAAGGATGCTACACAGTCTCATAAGGTTATGTGGGATAAGGCAATAGATGAGGCAGTAGTACAGGCAAAGGATATGGGTGTTGAATTTATTTATGATGTAGATAAGGAAGCATTCAGAAGTGCAACAGCAGGTCTTGTTACCGAGTATAGAAATAAGTATACAGGTGTTGCAGCTTTACTTGATAGAATAGATGAGATAAGGAAAGGAGAGTAACTATGATTAATATACTTGTTAAAGTTAAAAATGTTATGAATAAGATATTATCAGCAGCAAGTGTTGTTCTGCTTGTGTTTATGACTTCGTTAGTATTATGGCAGGTGTTTACAAGATATGTGCTTGGCAAACCAGCAGCATTTACAGAAGAACTTGTTAAATACTCACTTATGTGGACAGCCTTTATAGGTGCTGCATATGCTTTCTTTACAAGAGACCATATGTCACTCACTATTATTAAAGATAAGCTCACAGGTAATAAACGAAAAATATTATTACTGGTTATAGATGTACTTATTCTTTTACTTGCAGTGTTCGTGTTTGTAATTGGTGGATTTAAGCTGGCAATGTCAGCAAGGGCAGAGTATTCAGCACTTCTTGGTATTCCAAGAACACTTGTATATGCGGTATCCCCTGTTTCAGGTATCTTTATAGTAGTTGCACAGATTATTAATATATATGAAGACTTAACCGGTGTTAAGGTAGAATAGGAGGTAAATATGAGTATTGCAGTAACTACAGTAATATTATTTGTTGTATTCGGTGTACTTCTGTTTTTAGGGGTTCCTATTTCAGTAAGTATTATTGCTTCGTCAATTGTAACTGCCATGTCAACGCTGTCATGGGATCAGATAACATTCATAACCATGCAGAAAATGAATTCGGGTGTTGAAAGCTTTTCGCTTTTAGCAGTTCCATTATTCATCCTTGCAGGTAATATTATGAATAATGGTGGTATAGCCAAGAGACTTATTAACTTTGCACAGATATTCGTAGGAAAGATTCCAGGAAACCTTGCACAGGCTAATATTCTTGCAAATATGCTCTTTGGTGCATTATCTGGTTCATCAGTAGCAGCAGCTTCTGCAATAGGAGGATGTATGAGTCCTATTGAAAAAGAGCAGAAGTATGATCCTGCTTATGCGGCAGCAGCTAACATAGCCTCAGCACCAACAGGACTTCTTATTCCACCTACATCGGCATTCATTGTATATTCAACAGTTGCAGGTGGTGTATCTATATCGACATTGTTTATGGCAGGCTATGTACCTGGAATATTGATGGGTGTTGTATGTATGATAGTCGCCTTCATTGGTGCAAAGAAGTTAGGCATAAAGGCTGTTGGAAGAGATAAGTCAGTAAGTATTTTAAAGATATTTGTTGATGCTATCCCATCATTACTTCTTATAATAATTGTTATTGGTGGTATTGTATCAGGTATATTTACAGCAACAGAAGGTGCTGGTATTGCAGTTCTGTATTGCCTCATACTTTCTATCATATACAAGAGCATGAATTTTAAGACATTTGTAGAAATACTTAAGAAATCAGCTAAGGTGTCAGGAGTAATTCTTTTCCTTATATCAGCATCATCAGCTATGTCATTCGTTATGGCTTATTCTGGAATACCAGCAGCCATAAGTAACGGATTATTAAGTATTTCAACTAATAAGGTTGTAATATTCTTATTAATGAATATTATACTTCTGGTTGTTGGTATGTTTATGGATATTACACCAGCTATACTTATATTTACACCTATCTTCCTTCCTATCGCACAGAGCTTTGGAATGACAGATATCCAGTTTGGTGTAATGCTTATATTCAATATGTGTCTTGGTAATATTACACCACCTGTTGGTTCTGTATTATTCGTAGGCTGTGGTATTGAAAATGTATCAATCGAGAAAGTAACACCTAAGCTTATACCTTATTTTATTGGTTTAATTATATTACTTATGCTTATTACATTTATTCCAGAGCTGTCACTTGGAGTACCAAAGCTTATGGGATTGATTTAGTATAAAATAACAAGACTTTTTTCCTAATATTATATAAAACAGACATCCGGCCAGGTCGCTTGATAGGACCTGGTCGGATGTTTTGTTAGCTATCTTAGAATTCTGTTTTATTATTTATTTTGTGTTATAATAAGTTTTATATTTTTATATTTTTGGATTTTTAGATTTTTGTTGCAGCTTTGTGTGGTACAGTGTGCAGGAAAAAACGATTTTAAATGTGCATATAGACAGCTGACAACACAATAGAAATAAATAACGAATGTAAGAAAAGGAATTAACAGAATGTTATATATAATGAGATATGGGAAAACAGACTGCAATGTACAGCATAAGCTGCAGGGAAGAATAGATATACCAAATAATGAAAAATATATGAAAAATGTACAAAATACATATGTGAAACTATTCTTATATGCTACAATATAATAACAAGATGTGTTAATAACTATACAACAACTTTTAGTGGGTAAGAATGGAGAGAAGTATGAATATATCGTTTTTTTTACAACCAAAGTGCAAGGTAGCATATATTTACAATGATGACACAATAAGACAGGGATTACAGAAGATGAATTATTATGGCTATTCTGCCATTCCTGTTCTTGATGAGAATGAGCATTATGTTGGGACAATCACGGAAGGTGATTTCCTTTGGCATATATGTAGAATTAAACAGAATAACGCAATGGAAGTTGATATAAAGGAATTAGAAAAGCAGAGAGTTAACGAGCTTTATTTCAGACGTAATTATCCAAGTGTTAATGTGGATACATCGATGGAAGCATTGATTGAAAGAATATCTAATCAGAATTTTGTTCCAGTTGTAGACGACAGAGGTGTATTTATAGGAATTATAACAAGAAAAGATGTAATTACATATTTGTCTACCAAGAAGAAAGAGCAAGTGTTTCAGAAGATTTCTTAGATGTTAGGCTGAGTAGATTAATTAAGTAATGATATTTATGGTGGTATATAATATTCTATATTAGAATGTGATGATTTTTAATAGTAGTATTATTAAAATATTAATTTTAATAGTGTGTAATTATAATCTTATAGTGTGTAATTGCAATAAGGAAATGTCAACATTAACTATAATTGGGTTGACATTAACAAGCTGAGTAACTATACTTATGCGTATGCACGGGGGTTAAAGGATAAGGCTGCTTATTGATAGAATTATTCATTTTACCAGAGTTAGTATTAATTCAATTAGTGTGCAGGAACGGAGTAAAGTATAGGCGTTATGCAGAATGTTACAGAAAATATTGATGTTGGGAAATTATTAGATAATTGGGACGAAACACACGAATTAACCAAAGATGAGGCACTTGCAATTCTTAATTGTGATGATGTATGTCTTGACAAGCTTATTGAAACAGCGTATGCGTTAAGACTTAAATATAAAGGAAAGAAAGTAAGCATACAGCTTCTTACTAATGTCAGAAGCGGTAATTGTTCGCAGAATTGTGCTTACTGTGCCCAGTCGTGTGAGTCACAGGCTCAGATAGAGAAATATAAAAGAGTATCAGATGAGAAGTTGTATGGAGATAATGACCTTGTAGATAATAAACATCTTGCGAGACATTGTATTGGACTTAGCGGCATAAGCTTTACAGATGCTGAGATAGAAGATTTAGCCGGACGTATAAGAAAGATGAAGAAGAATGATACCCAGATATGCTGTTCTATTGGATTTCTTACAGAAAAGCAGGCTTTAATGCTTAAGGAAGCAGGACTTAACAGAATTAACCATAACCTTAACAGCAGTCGTAGATTTTATCCCAATATATGCACAACACATACATATGACCAGAGAATTAATAATATAAGAATGTTAAAAAGAATAGGTTTTGAGATGTGCTGTGGCGGTATTATCGGAATGGGCGAGAACAGGGAAGATGTTGTAGATATGCTTATGGACGTAAAGGAAATCAATCCAGAGTCAGTGCCAATTAATTTTCTTCTTCCAATAAAAGGAACAAGGCTTGCAGACAGAGATATATCAGGACTTACACCACAGTATTGTCTTAAGGTGTTATGCCTTGCAAGATTATTAGTTCCTAAGTCAGACATAAGATGTGCGGCTGGACGTGAAGTATACTTTAAGGGAATTGAGCCAACATTATTTAAAGTTGTAGATTCAATATTTGCTTCTGGTTATTTAACAGCAGATGGACAGGGAATAGACGATACTATTAAGATGATAGAAAATGCAGGATTTACGGGTGAGATAGAGAGTAAAGACTGTTAATAGACTTATAGGACAAGATATGTTGATAGAACAGCCGCCAGCTTTTGAAATTAAATGGTTGACGGCTGTTTAATCTTTTTAATTAAATACATCATTGAAATAGGGCATATTATTTTTGCCTATTAATTATTACTGTTTGTTAGTTCTATCAAGTGCAGTAATTGTTTTAGTGGCTGTGTTGAGTGCTTTCGTAATTGCACTGCTGGCTTCGCCCATACCTTTGGCAAGCTTCTGTACTTCTTCAGCAACTACAGCAAAGCCTTTTCCAGCATCACCGGCTCTTGCAGCTTCAATGGAAGCATTAAGTGCAAGTATATTCTGTCGTTTGCTGAATCCGTCTATTAATTTGACCTTGTCGTTGGCTGTAGCAAGCTGGCTTGCGGCGGCACTAATTCCTGTTGTAAGTTCATTTAGAATAGTTGAGTTCTGGCGGGCAGTGTAGCTTGCACGGACAAACATATTGATAACATCGCCCAGTAGATTGGCAGAAGCGTCAATCTCCTCTTTAGTACGCACGTTTACTTTTTTCAGAGCATTGATGTACTTATCTTCATTAATTCCGAGTTCACGTGCTGTTGCCTTGAACTTTTCTTCATCTGGGTTCTCAGGAAGAACCTGTCCGCCGATAATACTTCCAAGAACAGTTCCATCATCAAGAGTAATAGGAATACCGAAATCAACTAATCCTGCATGACAAGGATAAACACCCTTACCGTCACGGTCACATTGCTCACATCTCTTGCGGCCTTCAGCACTTCCTCTGGTAAGATTGATGCAGAATTCAGTGAAATTATAACATTCGCTTATGTACTTGCCGTCTGCACCTACAGCAACAGTTGCCAGCCCGGTACTCTTTGCCCAGTTAGACATAATCTCTTCAAATTTGACCATATCACAAAAATCCTGAATCCTCATAATTAAATCCTCCAATTAAGGTTTTTATATTTTTTATATTATACTATATTGTCGGTATATTTACATTATATATTAATCGCAAATTCAAAGAAAAATAAAAAAATTGCCATATGATTTATTGTTAAAAATATAGAATATTATAAGTTTATTTGATTATGAAATTAAACAAATTTAATTATCGGGGTATATATTTTAAACAATTAGCCATAATATTTACAGAATATAAGCTCATATTCCAAAATAGACCTATTTGGGTCAATCGTAACTATCATAAAATCTTTAGTAATAGCATAGCTAAGAGGTTAAGGTAAATGAACAATACCCGTTACGAAGATTTTTGCAATAGAATGAGAGTATATAGAAAAAGACTTGGCTATAATCAGGCAGATATCGGAAAAGAGCTGGGAATATCACAGAATGACTATTCTAAAAGAGAAAATGGACTGATAATGATTTCGTATGATAATTTAAAAAAATTGCAGGAAATTGGAATGGACATTGATGAGCTGGTTTCGGGAAAGAGAGACGATATTGATACTAAAGATTTGGACGAGCTTATAAGTGACTGTGAAAGTGAAGAACTTAAAGATATGACTATGCGTATGGTTGCTGAATGTATAAAATATTATCGTGTTAATGACACTAAGAATAAAGACAATGATACGCAGAATGATAGAATGTTTGATTTTATGTTGAAGCAGTGGGATGATTTTTCAATGCTTGAATATGTAAGGCACGAAACGCATTATTCACAGGAGGTTATGTCTGAAAAGCTGGGACTGACAAGAAAGAAGTACAGAAAATACGAAAAAGAGATTATGTATCCTGATGCAGATACTCTTGTTCAGATGTATAATTTGTACAAATGCAGACCATCAATGTATCTTAATATGTATGACAGAAGATATTACGTTATGCAGAACGTATGGATGGAGTTGGATGATAACCAGCGTGACAGAATATTAAGAATGGTCAAGGCGATAAAGAATATAATATAGAAAAAGGAGTACCTGTAAATGCAAGACACAAACAATGTTAAGCATTTGCGGGTACATTTTTTATGTAAAGGAGCTTCTAATAGAATTTCCTATTATATAAAAGGTACAATAAAATATCACACAAAATAATATTGTTGCAGCTTTACAGAGTATGATAAAATATATTGTGCATTGTACATTTATTTTATAATAAACAGATGATAATCAATGTGTGGTGGTTACAATTTCATTTGTTATAATGTAAATTTATGTGTAATAATAATCAGAGTAAGTAGAAAGAAAAAATATGAGAACAGTACAGCAATATTATGATGACAATAGAGATAAAATCCTTTTTGATGTAAGAGCATTAGAGGAGTATGAGAAAGAGACCATAGAAGCTTCCATACATTATTACTGGGAAGATATGATAAAAGTTCTTGAAGATAATAAGGAAGAATTTGAGGCAAAGTATTCAAAGGATACACCAATATATATTCTTTGCTACACTGGACAGAAAAGTGAAGAAATAGAAGATATACTTGATGAGATGGGCTATGAAGCTTACAGCCTTGATGGTGGATTTGTCGCATATCTAAGATGGAAGTTTAATAAATATCTTGAGCAGGATAAAGAAAGCGGCAATAATACTTCAGAAGAAAATGTTAAAGAGATTGAGCGGAGCATAGTAAAGAAGTTCCGCAAGCCAATATGGAGAAAGTTCACACAGGCTCTTAATGAATATGATCTTATTCAGGACGGCGATAAGATAGCTGTCTGTATATCAGGCGGTAAAGATTCAATGCTTATGGCGAAGCTTTTTCAGGAGTTGAAACGTCACGGAAAGAATAATTTTGAACTTGTATTCTTAGTTATGAATCCGGGTTATAATGACATTAACTACAATGTAATACTTAACAATGCAAAGATATTAGATATTCCAATTACAGTATTTAAGACAGAGATATTTGATACTGTAGTAGATATTACAGAGTCGCCTTGTTATTTGTGTGCAAGAATGAGGAGAGGATATCTTTACAGCAAGGCAAAGGAACTTGGTTGTAATAAGATTGCTCTTGGACATCATTATGATGATGTGATAGAAACAATTCTTATGGGTATGCTTTATGGTGCACAGGTTCAGACAATGATGCCTAAGCTTCATAGTACGAATTTTGAGGGAATGGAGCTTATAAGACCTATGTATCTTATAAGAGAAGCTGATATTATTCACTGGAAAGAATATAATAATCTTGAGTTCATACAGTGTGCCTGTCGATTTACAGAGGGATGTGCTTCCTGTGGTGGTACAGGAAAAGGTTCTAAGAGGGCAGAGATTAAGCAGCTTATAAAAGATCTGACCAAGGTAAGTCCGTATATAGAAAAGAACATATTCAGAAGTGTAGAAAATGTTAATATTGATACGGTAATTGCTTACAAGAAGAAGGGGCAGCGACACAGCTTTTTAGATGAATATGATATAACAGATGATAAGTATGCTGGTAACGCAGAGGTTGATAATTCAGAGAATATATCTAAAGAATTGAATAAATCAGACATAAACTCAAGCGGACAGTTAAGTGAATATCACACTGATGAAACAATTGAATTAGGTAAAACAGGTAGTACTCAAACAATGCCATTGAATAAATCGGACATCAATAAAGATGATATAAGTGAGAACACTTTAGCCAAATATGAAAAGTTAAAGTCAATTATTAAGGACTGTGGTAAAATAGCAATCGCATTTTCTGGCGGGGTTGACTCGACATTTTTAACCAAAGTTGCAAAAGATGTATTAGGAGAAAATGCTGTTGCAGTTACGATAAGTTCAATTCTGGTTACAAATGATGAACTTAAAGAAGCTGATGATTTCTGTAAGGTAGAGAATATAGAACATCTTATATATAAGGCAGATGTATTATCGATTCCGGGCTTTGAGAATAATCCACCAGACAGATGTTACATTTGTAAGAAAGCGATATTTACTAATGTGCAGAATCTTGTAGGTGAGAGAGGCATTAGTGTAATTGCAGAGGGAACAAATGTTGATGATGACGGTGATTACAGACCTGGTATGAGAGCCATAAAGGAACTCGGAGTAAGAAGTCCTTTAAAAGAGGCAGGTCTTACCAAGGCTGAAATCAGGGAATTATCTTGTATGTTAGGCTTAAAGACGTGGAATAAACCATCGTGTGCGTGCCTTGCTTCAAGATTTGCGTATGGTGAGGTTATTAATAAAGACAAGCTTGATATGATTTATAGTGCAGAATGTTATATAAGAAGTCTGGGATTTGAGCAGTTCAGGGTAAGATTACAGGATGGAATTGCAAGAATTGAATTAAGACCAGCAGATATACAGAAGTTTATTGAAAATGGAATAAAGGATAAAGTATCAGAGAAGCTTCACACACTTGGATTTAAGTATGTATCCCTTGATTTGGATGGTTACAGGCTTGGAAGTATGAATGAAGTATTGAACAGACAGGAAAGAGGTAACAATGGCGGTAGCTCATTATAATTGTGATTATTGCAATAATATGGTATATGATGAAGAAACGGAGCAGTTCGTGTGTGATGTAGATATGGACGAGGACGATTATGCAAGGCTTCTTACATCTGAGTATAAAGAATGTCCATATTATCAGAGCAATGATGAATACAAGATTGTAAGACATCAGATGTAGTTTTATAGAAAATGTAATTAATAGTGGCAGATATTTCGATATATTTATTAGAAAGATATGCCTGGAAGGAAGTGAGTGAATGGACGATAAGAGATACGCTGTACTTATCGACTCAGATAATATTTCATCAAAATATATTTCGGACATTCTTGATGAAATGACAAAGTATGGCGTAATAACTTATAAAAGAATATATGGCGACTGGACAAGTACACAGGCAAGCAAATGGAAGAAAGAGCTTATGGAGAACTCCATAACACCTATACAGCAGTTTTGTAATACAGTAGGCAAGAATGCAACAGACTCAACGCTTATAATTGATGCTATGGATATTCTTTATACGAATAATGTTGACGGCTTCTGTATCGTATCTTCTGATGGCGATTTTACAAGGCTTGCAAGCAGGCTTAGAGAGTCGGGAATGGACGTTATCGGTATGGGTGAGAGCAAGACACCACGTTCATTCAGGGCCGCTTGTTCGGTATTTACAGACCTTGAGCTTCTTCGTGAACAGGCACACGAAGATGAGCCAGATAGTAAGCCGGTTAAGAAGACAGAAAGAAGCAATATTATTAAGCAGTCTAAGATAGAAAATGCAATTATTGAGATTATTCAGGAGAACGACAATAAAGGCAGGCAGACAGGGCTTGGTGAGCTTGGAAGCCGTTTACAGAAGAAATATTCTGATTTCGATGTAAGAAATTACGGTTACAGTTCATTATCTACATTTCTTGAGGAAATGGAAAGCCTTGAGTTAAAGAAGTTCAATAATACGGTTCTTGTTAGACTTAAGGAAGATAAGAATATGAAAGAGCAGGTTATGGAGTATGCAGTGAATTATGTAAAGAGTTCAGAAAATGCAGTGGAACTTGGAGCATTAGGACAGAAAATCCATATGAATTATCCTAACTTTAAGGTTAAGGAGTATGGTTATTCTACACTCAGCAAATTTATTGCAGGTATAAAATGTTTAAAAATAACAGCAACAGATGAAAACCGTAGAATGGTTTCAATAAAATAAACTAAAGTTAGTCATAAAGACAGGAAAGGAATATTATGAATAAGATAGCAAGTTTTACAGTTAATCACTTGGATTTACTTACAGGAGCATATGTATCAAGAAAAGATTATCAGGGAGATGTAGTTCTTACAACATTTGATTTAAGATTTACAAGACCTAATGTAGAAGCACCTATGGATACAGCAGGTATTCATACAATAGAACACCTTGTAGCAACATTTTTAAGGAACCATAAGGTATGGGCAGACAAGACTATATATTTTGGACCAATGGGCTGCCGTACAGGATTTTATGTAATATTTGCAGGTGACCTTGAGTCAGAGGATATAATTGATGTGTTAAGGGAAGCCGCTGATTTCGTACTGGATTATGAGGGTGAGATACCAGGATATTCACCAAGGGACTGCGGTAATTACCTTGATAATAACCTTACACTTGCAAAGATATATATGAAGAAGTATAAGGAAGAAGTTCTTGATAACCCAGTACCAGAAAGACTTCATTATCCACAGTAAAATAGATGGGAGCTTCTTATTACAGCAAAAACAGAAGAAAATGATTGAAGGGAACCTGTTTTGATGGAAAATATGGATATACAGATTATAAAATCAAGACGCAGAACAGTTTCAATAGAAGTCCATACAGATGGAAGTGTTATATTAAGAGCACCTAACAGGATGACGAAGAAAGAGCTTGATATATTTATTGATAAGCATATGTCTTGGATTGAGAGTAAACAGCAGTTGATGAAGGAAAGAAAAGAAGAAAAAATTCCTACCAATGCAAAGGCTTTTGATATGTTAACACCTAAGGAACGTGCCGTAATAAGGGGCACATTTATAAGAAAAGTAGAATATTACAGTAAGATTATGAATGTGACTGTTGGAAGGGTTACAATACGTAATCAGAAGACACGCTGGGGAAGCTGTAGTTCCAAGGGAAATGTTAATTTTAATTACAATTTGTATTATATGCCTGAAGAATTGTTGGATTATGTAGTGGTGCATGAGCTTTCGCATAGAAAATATATGAATCATTCGCAATCATTCTGGTGTGAAGTTGAAAAGTACTGCCCAGAATATAAGTTATGCCGCAGGAGGTTGAAAGACTACACACTTTCAATATAATAATTGGGGCGGGGCATTAATTAAAATGTCTTATTATGCAGGCATAAACGTATTTTTGAGCATATCCCTTAAAGCATAATAATCTGATTATTAGTAGGAGGTAATAAAACTATGAAAATTCCATTTAAAGTAGATTTGACAGGCAAGACTGCAATTGTAACAGGGGGAAGTGGAACACTATGTTCAGCAATGGCGTATGGACTTGCTGTAAGCGGTGCGAAGGTTGCAATAATCGGACGTAATAAGGATAAGCTTAATAATGTCACAGATGAGCTTATTAACAATGCTAAGACAGAATACAGCAAAGACATTGTTGTTAAGGGGTATAGCTGTAATGTAATTGATAAGGAAGAACTTAATAAAACTTATGAAATAATTAAGAGTGAGCTTGGAAGCTGTGATATTCTTATCAATGGAGCTGGCGGCAATCAGCCGGGTGCTATTACATCAATAGAGATGTTAAAGAAAGAAAAAGGAGAAAATGATTACTCTTTCTGGAATCTTGATGAGGATAATATAAGAGATGTTATGGATCTTAATTATATGGGAACACTTCTTCCGATACAGGTATTTACTAAGGATATGGTTGAAAAGAGAAGCGGAAGCATTATTAATATAGCATCTGTTACATCAATTTTACCACTTACAAAGGTAATGGCTTACGGCAATGCCAAGAGTGCAATACTTAACCTTACACAGTGGCTGGCAGTCTATTTTGGAGAAAGCGGAATAAGATGTAATGCAATCGCACCGGGATTTTATGCGGCTGAACAAAATCACGCATTATTATTTAATGAAGATGGTACATACACTGACAGAGCAAGAAAGATAGTTGCAGGAACTCCAATGGGAAGATTTGGTAATCCAGAGGAACTTATCGGAGCGGCATTATTCCTTGCAAGTGATGATGCGGCTGGATTTGTAAATGGTATTGTGTTGCCAGTAGACGGTGGCTATAGTGCGTATAGTGGCGTTTAATAAATAATTTTAATAATTATCAGATATAAAGGTATATATGTTGATATAAAATGCCGATATTCTAAATGTAATAAAAGTTAAATGGTACAAAAGTATTATATGAGGAGGATAATGGTATGAAATTAGGAGAGGCTATACCAAATTATCAGGCATATCGCAATGAATTACAGGACAAGAAGACCAGCATATATAAGCAATATAAAAAAACAAAGGAAAAGGCTGAGCGTACCAATGATGAAGAATGGATACAAAAGGCAGCAGAGCTTGAGCTTTCATATAAGGAAGCAACTGATGATTTTGACAAGTATGAGAATGTTCTTAACTCGCTTAGGGAGCAGTGGTGTGCAGCAGCAAATACAGAAAACGACAAAGCACTTGCTGACCCTGAGACAGGACTTGGTGCAACAATCGGCAAGATAATGACGACAATTGCAAGAATGTGTGCCGGTGATAAAGTTCCATATACCGATGAAAAGAAGGTTATGGAATATGACGATAAAATGTATGCAAGAGCCAAGCAGGCACAGATGATTATGGCATCAATGAAGAAAAAGCAGAAGGAATACGATTCACTCTGGGATAAAGAGGGTGGAGAGTATGACCCTGAGGGTGTAGCTGATAATACAGAAGCACAGGGAGAGCTGCCAGATATCCCATCATCGGACGGAGACAGTACGGATACAGGTGAAGCAGTATCAGATAGTGAATAATTAATAAAATGGAGTGTCATATAAAACATAATCGATACTTTATGCAGGTATTAACAGTATATCAGTTATCTGCGTATTGTATGAATTGTTTCCTGTGACACTCCATTTTTGTCTTATAAGTCTATAATCCTTTATTATTAAGATAAATACATATTATAAAGCAAGTACTTATTAATAATTAAATATGTTATAAATTAAACATATATATTAAAATAAGTACTTGCTTATTAAGTATTAAATATGCAGTTGATATTAATTAAATTAAGATTAATTAAACTTCAAATAAAAGATCACCATAGCTTGGGAATGGCCAGAATTCCTTATCAACGATCATTTCAAGCTTATCAGCAGGAGCTCTTAATTCGTCCATAGTTGTCTTAACTTCATCTCTGAAGTATTTAGCCTGTTCTGTAATGTCAGTAACATCAGCAGCCTTAGCTGTAACATCAATAAGCTTAGTATAAGCAGCCTTCATATCCTTTAAGTAACCAGAAACTTCTGCAAGTAAATCAGCCTGAACAGAAGCATCAGCACCAGCTTCCTTAACAGTAAGAACTGAGTTAGCAAGCTCTGTTGTGTAAGAAATAACTGAAGGGATAATCTGCTTTCCAGCCATATCGATCATTGTCTTAGCTTCAATGTTTATAGCCTTTGCATAAGCTTCATACTTAATCTCAGCTCTTGACTTTAATTCAGCCTCTGTAAATACACCAAAGCTTTCAAAAAGCTTAACGGCCTTAGGAGTAGTAAGGGCAGGAATAGCATCAACCATAGATCTGATATTTGGAAGACCTCTTCTTTCAGCTTCTTCTACCCATGCATCTGAGTAACCATTACCATTAAATACGATTCTATGATGGTCAGTAAAGAGCTTCTTAATAAGATCATGAACAGCCATATCGAAGTTTTCTACTCCATCAAGCTGGTCAGCGATTTCCTTAAAGCTTTCTGCAACGATTGTGTTAAGAACTACGTTAGCAGGAGCGATTGAATCTGATGAACCTACCATACGGAATTCAAACTTATTACCAGTAAATGCAAATGGTGAAGTTCTGTTTCTATCAGTAGCATCTTTGTTAAGGTCAGGAAGTGTAGAAGCACCTGTCTTTAACTTACCCTTCTGGATTGAGCTTGTAGCATCGCCCTTATCAATAAGCTGCATAACAACATCCTCAAGCTGTTCACCAAGGAACATAGAGATAATAGCTGGAGGTGCCTCGTTAGCACCAAGTCTGTGGTCATTACCAACATCAGAAGCAGATTCTCTTAAAAGATCAGCGTGTGTATCAACAGCCTTCATAACAGCACCGAGTACAAGTAAGAACTGGATATTTTCGTGAGGTGTCTTGCCAGGTTCGAGAAGGTTGATGCCATCATCAGTTGTGATTGACCAGTTGTTGTGTTTACCAGAACCATTAACTCCGGCAAATGGCTTCTCATGGAGAAGGCATACAAGACCATGTCTGTAAGCAACTTTCTTCATAACCTCCATCATAAGCTGGTTGTTATCAGTAGCAATATTGCACTGTGCATATATAGGAGCTAATTCATGCTGTGCTGGAGCAACTTCATTATGCTGAGTCTTGGCAGATACGCCGAGCTTCCATAATTCTTCGTTGATATCCTTCATAAATGCAGCAATTCTTTCACGGATAGAACCGAAGTAGTGATCATCAAGTTCCTGTCCCTTTGGTGGCATAGCACCGAATAATGTACGTCCAGAGAAGATAAGATCCTTTCTCTGAAGATATTTTTCTCTATCTACTATAAAGTATTCCTGTTCAGCACCAACAGAAGGAGTAACCTTCTTAGATGTTGTGTTACCAAATAATTTTAATATTCTTAAAGCCTGCTCGTTAACAGCATCCATTGAACGAAGAAGAGGTGTCTTCTGATCAAGAGCTTCTCCTGTATAAGAACAGAAAGCAGTAGGGATACAAAGTGTTGCACCCTGTGCACCTTCACGAACGAAAGCTGGTGATGTGCAATCCCATGCTGTATATCCTCTTGCCTCGAATGTAGCACGAAGACCACCTGAAGGGAATGATGAAGCATCTGGCTCGCCCTTTATTAATTCTTTACCAGAGAATTCCATAAGAACCTTTCCGTTTTCATTAGGTGCTGAAATAAATGAATCATGTTTTTCAGCAGTAGTTCCTGTCAAAGGCTGGAACCAATGTGTGTAATGAGTTGCGCCTTTTTCGATAGCCCAATTCTTCATTGCATTAGCTATAACATCAGCATCGGTAATATTTAATTCCTGTACACCTGCTATTGCTAACTTAAGATTTTTGTATACGTTTTTTGGTAAACGTTCTTTCATAACTGTGTCGTTGAACACGTTCTCGCCGAAGATGTCAGCTACATTGAATTTTTCGCTCATAACTTTTTCATCCTTCCTTTTCATAGATTATTATTCTATTAGTAAAACTAAAAAAGGCGTACACATATACATTATTAAGATGTATAATATGAACGCCTTTGTTCTACCTTATTTGATTAGCGACAACTACCTGTCGTCTTTAATTAAAATAACTCAAAATTAATAATAATGCAAGTTCTTTTTTAAAAAATATTAAAAAAATTAAAATTATTAATTATCTAAGTCAATTTCAAGTAAATTCTACTCTAATGAGGCTTCTCCAATATACATTCCGTGTACGATAAAGCGTTTCTCACCGTTATCAGTACAAGTAGAAAGAGTAACTACCTGACTTGCTGATGAAATATCAACCCCTGTATCATACAAAGATTTGGCTTTCATATCTGCTGCATAACTTTGCATAGAAGCAAGAGAAGGGAAGTTAAAGGTATATGTATCACTTACAGCTTCACTTATGTAGCAGCTAAAGATTTTATATTGTTTAATGACATTACCAGTGTATATATAGAATACATTGTTGCCAGAACCATTATAGAACGATGAATTCTCATAACTTTTAAGCTTGCCAAACATCGCACCATTTCGCATATTGTGTCCGTATATAATCACATGGTTTGAAGAAAGTCCACTATTAATGCGGGAATCTTCAAACAGACAGCCATTAGCACTGGATTGCTTGTCAAATGTATGTGTAAGGTAATAATCATTATCATTACCCTGAACCATTGGAAGCCTGCATCCAATAGATGGAATGTATATGTATCCAAGTCCATCAGAATTAATATTAAGAAGTGCCTGATGGTTATACTTAAATGGAACTTCAACTTCCTCTTCCTCATCACCGATAATTACATTAGTGTGGGAATCTTCATCAAGAACATTCTGTTCAATGTCATTATATATTACATCAGCCTTGTGATATGCAAGGAATATGTTGATAAGATTGTATGCGGCAAATATAAAGACAGCAACTGATATTAAAAGAATAATACGTCTTATTATATTAGAACGCTTTTTATCTTTCTCCTGTCTGTCAAATACTGCATCAGCATCATTCTCATCATATGGAGAATTACTGTCTGAATAATCCATATCCTCATCTATAAAATCATCAACATCATCATTCAGAATATCATCAGGATCTTCTAATTCATAATCGAGCATATCATCTGATTTAGTTATATTTCTACGAGATGATTGTTCTGGATCATCATTCAATAAATCATCATTATTGTTAGTTGTATTCATAGTATTATAGTCCTTGTGTGTTGTGTGTAATGCTAATTATGCCTTTCCAGCTGAACCGAATAAGTTAATCTTTTCGCGAACAGTCTCTTTAATAGCTTCACTACCAGGAGCAAGGAGCTTTCTTGGGTCAAATCCCTTTCCTTCAAGGTCTTTGCCTTCTTCAATATATTTTCTTGTTGCAGCAGCAAATGCAAGCTGGCATTCTGTATTAACATTAATCTTAGCAACACCTAAAGAGATAGCTTTCTTAATCATATCTTCAGGAATACCTGTACCACCATGTAATACTAATGGCATATTGCCAACCTTTTCTTTAACAGCGGCAAGTGTTTCAAAGCTAAGACCTGGCCAGTTAGCAGGATATTTGCCGTGGATATTACCGATACCAGCAGCAAGCATTGTTACACCGAGGTCAGCAATTGATTTACATTCATTAGGGTCAGCACACTCCCCCATACCGATAACGCCGTCTTCTTCACCACCGATTGAACCAACTTCTGCTTCAAGTGAAAGACCCTTCTCTTTGCAGATTTTAACAAGTTCTTTAGTCTTTTCAATATTCTCTTCAATTGGATAGTGGGAACCATCAAACATAATTGATGAAAATCCTGCATCAATGCAGTCATAACAAGCTTCATATGTTCCATGGTCAAGGTGAAGTGCAACAGGAACAGTAATCTTAAGATCATCTATCATTGCACTTACCATACTTGCTACGGTCTTAAATCCTGTCATATATTTACCAGCACCACACGATACACCGAGGATAACTGGTGAGTTCATCTCCTGAGCTGTAAGAAGAATCGCTTTAGTCCACTCAAGATTATTGATATTGAACTGCCCAACAGCATATTTGCCATCTCTGGCTTTTTCTAACATTTCTTTTGCTGAAACTAACATAAATATTAACCTCCTACTATGTAATATGGACATAGCTTTGCTTAATGCCCACTCTTATTATCCATTATACATTAAAGCTAATAAAATGCAAAGAAAATAGTGTCAAATAGTGCGAATTTGAAAAATAAAATCAATATATTTAAGTTGTTATTGATACTAAAAAGAAGTATAATCTAAAAAAGGAATACAGAACCCGAAAGGAGAAAGAAATTTATGGGGAAATTTATTTATTTAGCCAATATTATAGCCGCAGATGTGGATTTTTATAATATTGAGGGTAACAGGGGAGATTCATATCTTCCATTTATAGGTTTTATGATGTTTGTAGTAGGTGCTGTTGTAGCGTTTATGGGTTTTTCAAAGTACATAACAGCCAAGAAGAATTTTAACCTGTTCTATGATTTAAGGGACAGCGTTAAGGTTGATAAAGCCACTAATGAGAAGAACAAGAAAACTGGAATCATTATGATAGCTGCAGGAATAATTGTTCTTATTGTTTCATTCTTTGTAATATAGAAGACTAATAATAAGAGATCAATGCAAAAGATTAATTAGAAGATTAAGTATATAAAGATAAGGTTCTTATTCCTTGATATTTATGAGAATGAACTCTTTCGTATTAGTTAGTGATGATGTCAATAATCACAATACGTAAAATGCCACCCCGTTAAGGGTGGCATCGAAAGAGGGAGGAGAGTTGTACATTATGATTAACAACTCATATTTATGAAGAACTATAAAAGTCAATAAGCTTTATTAATATATATCAGATTGTCTGATATATTTTCTATATTTAAAAGTATATTGATTAAAAGTGAAGAAAGAATGTTCATAATGTTAAAACTTATTGAATGCAATATGAACAAATTATGAACATATATAATATTACATAAATTAATGGAGGTAAGATATGCCAATTATATACAAGTGTCCTAATTGTGGAGCGGCAATGGAATTCTCAAGTGAATTGCAGAAGCTTGAATGTAAGAGGTGTGGTACAAGTATAGATGTTAAGACATATGAAGATGAATATGCTTCTTTAATGGAAGAAGTAAGTGGAAGTACATCAGATAATAGTGATTACGGATTTAATAACAGTGAACAGGATAATGATACCGATAATAATATGAAGATATATCATTGCCAGAGCTGTGGAGCAGAACTTGTTGCAGATGAATATACATCAGCTACATTTTGTTCATATTGTGGTAATCCCACATTGGTTGAGGACAGACTTAAAGGAAGCTTCAGGCCAAAGTCAATAATTCCATTTAAGATTAACAAAGATCAGGCGGTAGATATATATAAGAAATGGCTGAAAAAAGGAATGCTTACACCAAAGGAATTATCAAGAAAAAGTACAATTGAGAAGATTAGTGGTGTGTATGTTCCATTCTGGCTGTATGATTATTCAGCAAGAACTATGATGAGTGCCAATGCTAATAAGGTAAGAACAACAAGACGTGGCGATACAGAATATACATATACAGACCATTTTGATGTGTATAGAGATGTATCAGCAGAATTCAAAAGAATTCCGGCAGATGCTTCAGAGAAAATGCCAGATGAACAGATGGATATGTTAGAGCCTTATAATTACAGCGAGATTACAGATTTTGCAATGCCATACTTATCTGGTTATCTTTCAGAAAAATATAATTATACAGCTGATGAAATACAGAGTCGTGCCAAGAAGAGAGCAGATTCATACATAACACAGATTGCAAGGGATTCAATTACTGGTTATTCAAGTGTCATAGTAAGGAATAACAGCATAAGTATGAATGGCAGGGGCAGCGAATATGCACTTTTGCCAGTGTGGATGCTCAATTTCAGATACAATAATAAGGAATTCCATTTTTATCTTAATGGACAGACTGGTAAAATAGTGGCAGACAGACCTATAAGTGCAGGAAAAGCCGTTACATATGGTATTGGAATTTTTGTGCTTACACTTATTATTACAATGATAGGAGGGCTGTTGTTTATATGATGTGTGTAGATTTAAAAAGACATTTTAACTGGTTAAAAGTGGCTGTAATGGCAGTATTAGCTGTTATGGTTATGATGTTTGTATTAACAGGAACACAGAGCGCGTATGCGGGTACAGATAATAAGACCTATGTAATAGATGATGCTGGAATTCTGACAAGTGAGGAAGAACAGAAGCTTACAGATATGTGCAGGAAGGCATCTAAGAACTGTCAGCTTGATATTGTTATCATAACTATGAACAAGAATTTAGATTATAGTCCTATGGATAATTATCTTCGTTCAATACTTGAAGAACAGTATGGTTATGAGGAAACAGGAACTGACTGCGAGGCTGTTGTATATGGAATAGATATGACTTCAAGAGCAGACAGAATTGTAACATCAGGAAGAGCAAGGAGCAGCATTTCACAGTCAAGTCTGGATTCAATCAGGGAAAGTGCGGAGGATAAGCTTGCTGAAGGCGATTATTATGCAGGCTGTAAGAAATACATAAACGGAATTGAGAGAAAGCTTAATGTAAATATGTTATCAAGACTTACATATTATATGCCAGTTAAGATTTTAATCTCACTTGTGGTAGCAGTTATTGCAGTATTGGCAATGATGAGCAGTGCCAGGTCAAAGATGACAGTGAACAGTACAGAGTATACTAAGAACCACGGATATAAGATGAATGACAGAAGAGATGTATTTATCAATACAACAATTACTAAAAGACATATTGAAAAGAGCAGTTCAAGTGGTGGAAGCTCTGGCGGTGGTAACTCTGGAAGTTCAGGCGGACACTTCTAAGAAGATATATATTTAAAAATTGTATAAGACCTATAGGATAAAATAAGGTTATGTAAATTTTTTATATAGGTCGGATTTTAAAATAAGCCCGGTATGATTAAAGCAATCATATTTATGATTGTGATTAAGCATACCGGGCTTTTATTATACTATTAGAGTGTTTCTGGTTCAGCGTAATCTACACCAAAAGTATCAACAGTAACAGTCTTCATAACCTGAGGAGTTCTAGGTCTGTCACTCCAGTCAGTATCAATTGAAGCAATGCTGTCTAATACATCTTCACCTTCAACAAGTTTACCAAAAGCGGCATACTGACCGTCAAGGTGAGGTGCATCAGCGTGCATAATAAAGAACTGGGAACCTGCTGAATCCGGGTGCTGTGCACGTGCCATAGAAAGGACACCTCTTGAGTGCTTAAGATTATTTTCAACACCATTGTAGTTGAATTCACCCTTGATTGAGTATCCAGGACCACCCATGCCTGAGCCTTCTGGGTCGCCGCCCTGAATCATAAATCCAGCGATAACTCTGTGGAAAATAAGTCCGTCATAGAAACCTTTCTTAACAAGACTTATAAAATTGTTTACTGTATTAGGTGCAACGTCTGGATAAAGTTCTGCTTTCATAACGTCGCCATTTTCCATTGTAAATGTTACAATAGGGTTCTGATTAGACATAATTAACCTCCAAAATAATGTGTAATGTGTGGGATAATTACAAGACGAAAGCAAATATGACTAACGGACGTTGTGAGATAAAAATATATTACCGCTGGGCACGCTTGCGCTACTTGAAACCGTAGCGGTACTAAGCGGCTAAAGGACAGCCGCTAAGTGCCGACGGTTTCAAAAGTACACAGCTTGTAATGTATTTTTATTTCACAGCTGGTTAGTGATAGTGGTCGTTTTGTAATTATCTGTGATAATATTATGTATTGTAATGGGGATTATTGTAAAAGTCAATTGGGAGGATTATACGTGAGTTATGGAAAGAGTGTATATATTTGATTGTGACAGGATTATAGGTGATGAGGAAAAACGGACTATTATAGAGAATATGGAAGGAAAGGCTGAGGTTATTTTTGATAATTCTGAGGGGTATGACAGGGATACGGATATAGTTATAAGTACACGTTGTGTGGGGAATAGAGATGTGGCTGGTATGGAAGTTATTATAAGGGAAGATATTGGAGTTGGGTGTGATTATGTGGGAACTGCACCTTATGTGATATATGAACCAGAGGAGATAGATTATTATTACTGTCAGAAGGTGTATGCAAGAAAAAAGGGGCTTCCAGCATTTATTCTTGAAACAGAGAGGTTTATTGTGAGGGAAGAAAGTCTTGATGACCTTGATGAATTGTACGAATTGTATGACACACTTGCAGATTGTGAGTTTATAGAACCTTTGTATGAATTAGAGAAGGAAAAAGAATTTGTAAGAAATTACATTAATAATATGTATAGATTCTTTGAGTACGGAATGTGGCTGGTATATTCTAAAGATACAGGCAGGCTTGTTGGACGTATGGGAATTGAGAATAGAAGCATTGATGGGGAAAATGTTCAGGAAATAGGTTATCTTACAGGAAAGCCTTATCAGAATATGGGAATAGCATACGAAGTATGCAGTGCAATTATGGAATATGCTAAGGAAGAATTGGGCATAGATAAATTATATTCCTGCATAGATAAGAATAATAAACCGTCAATATCGCTTATACACAAGCTTGGCTTTAAAGTGTATGCACAGGACATTGACGGTATGAATATTTATATATGTGAGTTTAATTAGTTGTTACTATCATCTGACTGATTATCATTTAAAGTAACAGCAGTGTTGTCAACATTGTCATCAATGGCTTTATGTTGTTTAGCCGTTTCTATTTTTTCAGCTTTTTCTTTTTCAGCTTCTCTGGCCCGCTCATCATTAGTGTTCTCTAATGACTTAAATATTCTTGTGAATATGAATGAGTCAACATAAATAATAAGCGGTATAGTTACTATAAATGCAGTAAAATACTTTAAAGAAAAGAGGATAAGTCCGTATGTTGCAATCATCATGATAAATGTCTGTGGCAGGTGATGAACGCATAATATAAGTGAATTCTTAACAATTGTAAATGCTTTATCATCATATCTTGAAAGCACTGCAAATGAATATAAAAGAACACCAGCCCATACAAGAGCACAGCCTGCGATAGCATACATAAAAATAGTACCAGCCATTGAACCAGATGAGAATGCCCAGTAGGCACAGGCCCTTATATCAAAGAATAAAAGTAGTCCGATAACTCCCATGATAAGTTCGACCAATAATCCCTGGACAAAATTAGTCTTAAAAGACTTCCAGAAATCTTTAAACACATAATTTTCTTCATCTTTAACAAGCTTCATTCCAGCATAAAATGCAGCTGTAAGTGAAGCACCTATTGTGATAACAGGGATACAGAATATAACTGTTATTAATCCAAGTATAAGGAAATCACCAGCTTTCGTGAGTCCCCTGAAAAATTTACCATCTAATCCAAAACCACGCATAATATATCTCCATTCTACATTCATAATGAAAGTGACTAAATCAGATTATACTTATATATGTAACAAAAAGCAAAGAATTTTTAATGCATATTTCTTAAATGTTTATAAAAGCTGTTTTTTTAAGCGTTAAGGTATGATAAACTAACAAATGTTGATTAATTAAAGAGTAATTAATAAAAAGCAAAGCCACAGTGTTTCTGGCTGTTTAATGAAATGTAATGTATTAGGAGGCTATATGGCAGAGGGTAATTCTATTAAAGATGAGGTGAAAGAACAGCGTAAGAAGTTCTTAACACTTACGTTTACAGGCAAGCTGCAATATATATGGGAATATTACAGAATTCCAATTGCGGCGGTTATAGCTGTTGTTCTTGTGGTATTGTCATTTATAAATGCTTACAGAAGAAATAATTATGAAGGAGTATGTGATATTGCGGTATGTGACGGCAAGATTACAGGATACGATACAGATGATGATTTATTGACAACAGGTTTTACTAATTATCTTGGAATAGACGGCAAGAAACAGCGTATACATATAGATTACAGCTATACGCTTGAAGAAAAGCTTTTCGACCAGGATCCACAGATAAGCAATGAGAAGATATATGTTTTGTCGCAGACTAATAACCTTGATGGGTATATGTCAGAATATGAAAATATAGACCACTTCTGCTTTGATACGAGCTGCTTCTTCTATGATTTAACAGAACTTTTTACAGATGAAGAAATGGAGCAATTATCAGATTATATAATATACCATACACAAAGAGATGGTGAAACCCGTGCAGTAGCAGTAGATTTATCTGATGCACCAAGAATACAGGATACAGACCTTACAATGGAAAGACCTTGCTATGGAATTGTTCAGTCAGCAAGAAATCCGGAAAATGCAGCTGATTTTATCAGATATGTATTTGATATGGAAAGAAAATAAAAATGTAATATTATGAAATGATATATGGAAGGCTTGATATATGAGCCTTCCATTATTTATATATGGAGGGAATAAAGCTTGAATAATAAAGATGGAGAATTAACGGAGGAAGAGTACAGGGAAGTTATAAAATATGGCGGAGGTATGCTGATTAATATAATTATAGGGGTGGTAGCTGCTGTTGCTATTGCAGTGTATATGGGAATGTTAAAAAAAGGAGTGGTATTTTTGATGTTATTATTGCCATTAAGACAATATTGTGGCGGATATCATATGAAAAATCATAATAAATGTATTGTGGCATCAATAATAATATATTTTCTACAGTTAATGTTAATAAAAAATTTGAAAGTTACCATTAGTGTGCAAATTGTTATGCTAATTTTTGCTTTGGTAATTATTTTAATGTTGGCACCTGTCGATAATATAAATAATAAAATGAATTATGAAGAAAAGAACTATTTAAAGAAGAAAATAAGAGTTATTTTAATAATAGAGTTATTTTTATATGCTATTTTTATTGTATTATCAAAAACGGACTACGGATTAATTGTAGTTTTGTGTATTGCTATAGTAGCGGGATTGCTTATATTAGGGAATATAAGTAATAGGATACAGGAAAGAGGGGAGAAATATGATATACAGGATAGGGATATGTGACGATGAACAGTTGACGTGTTCAGAATTGGAGAATTACATTAATGAAATTTTTGAATGTAAAGATGATGAAGCTGAAATATATGTGTGGAACTCAGGTGAAGCGTTGAAAAAGGATATATCTAATGGGGTGAAGATTGATATTTTGTTTCTTGATATAGAGCTTTTGGACAGCAATGGCATTGAACTTGGTAAATATATAAGAAATTATATGAAAAATATGTCAATGAATATTGTATACATATCGTCAATGACAGAATATGCTATGGAATTATTCAAGATACATCCATATGATTTTGTGGTAAAGCCATTTGATAAGAATGAAATTGAGAACTTAATAGATGAAATGTGTGGATATTATAAGCAGGATAACAAGCATTTTAAGTATTGTGTGTATGGAAAGACCAATATGGTTATGATGATGGATATTAAGTATTTTGAGAGCAGGGGACGGCATATAATTATCAATCTTGTGGATAATCAGTCAATACAATATGTGGGACAATTAAAAAATGAAATAAAAAAGCTGCCATTAAATTTTGTGGAAATTGGCAAATCTTATATTATAAATTTAAAGCATATGAGGGAATGTCACGTCAGTTATGTGGTTATGGATGATGGAAAAGAGCTGGGGATAAGCAGGGCATACCGCAATTATTTTAATGAGAAAATATTAGAATATAATAGCTGATTAATAGAATAAAGCGTGAATATATTTTAGTGAGTTAGAGGGATAAATTATGACATACAATTATATAATATCAGTTTTTGTGGAGTTAGTAAGGACAATACTTATTGTACAGTATTTTCAAGTGTTTTTTGATAAGAATAATAGTCTGCACAAATATCTGGTTAGTGGATTTATGTTTGTTGCAACAGTGCTGGTTTATATTACGTTTAATAACGTAATCATAAATATGATAATAACATTTGTGACAATATTTGCTATTGCCAATGTATATAGCGGTTCTCTAAAAAAGAAATTCTTATTATCGTGTATGAACTTTGGAATATGCTGTGCAATAGACATAATATGTTCTTTTATATTAGGAGTTACGGTAGAAAACAGAAATAACGAAGTTATAGGTATGATTATGTCTTTGTTGATATTTTATGTAGTCATATTGATTATAAAGAAAATATATAAAGGCAGAATACAGGATGAATTCGCAGGAAAATGGTATTTTCTGCTTATAATTTCAGCTATGAGTATTGCTTCTGAATATATTTTATCAATTGATAAGGGGATAGCATATATAACGGTAATAGAGATTAGTTTTATAATTTTATTGATAAATGTCATTTTGTATTTCTTTTATCTTTCTATGATAGAACAGTATTCATTACAGCAGGAAATGGAAGCATTAAAGAAGCAAATGGATGTGTATGAGCTGAGAATGCAGAACAATATACAGAATGAACGAAATATAAGAGCAATTAAACACGATATGAAGCATCACATAAGGGAACTTACATATCTTGTGACGGATAATAATTATGCAGAGGTGAAAAAATATCTTAATTCTTTGGAAAATGATGTGTACGATAATACATCATATATCAATTCTGGAAATCAGATAATGGACGGAATAATTAATTATTATATATGTAAATTCAAAGAAAATAAAATCCAATATGAAACAAAGATTGCTGTGCCGGATAAGCTGGATATAAGTTCATATGATTTGAATATTATATTGGGAAATCTTCTGGATAATTCAGTCCAAAGCACGATTTTAACGCAAGCACCAAGCATAAATATACGAATTGAATATAAGACGGGAATATTATACATATATGTTAGTAATTCGTGCTTAGAAAATTCAGTAACCTATAAAAATAATAAAATTATCAGCACCAAGGGAAGTAATCACGGATATGGCATAAGTAATATTGATAAAATTGTAAAGAAATATAATGGAACTTATAAAATAGACTGCATTAATAATGAGTTTAAAAGCAGCATTTTAATACATTTATGTAGCTAATATGTGCAAATTATGTCGAATTATCTACCAAAAATATCGTTGTCCTAAATAAAGGCATATAAAGTGTTATAATCCAGCTTGTGAACAAGATAAAATGACAAAGTCAGTTAAAAAACTTAGAAAAATGTAGGAGGAAGTTCAATGGCAGTAGGAGGAATAGGCAGTTTTAGTGCATTGACTAGTTACAGTGGAGTTAATAGCAGTAAAGCTAATAGTGAGCTGGAATTTGATAAAATCTACCAGCAGAAAACAGATAGTGTAGAGATAAATTCAACAGCAGGAAACAATGACATAATGACAATATATGAAATGTTGTGTTCAGAATTTCCAGAAGCTAATTACATATTGGAAGATAGAAGTGATGAAAAAAATCTATTTTTTAATAATGTTGATACACGAATAGGAAAAGACTTTGGAAATCCGAGTAAAAAGAATGTATTTATAGATGTGGGGGTAATTAAGAAAATACAAGAAGACCCGTCTTATTATTTAGAAGCTAAGTTGGATTTGCAACAAATAATTGAACATTATGATGAGGCACGAACCCACGGCGGTTCAGATTTGCCATATACTACTGGTGAGCTTGATTATGAAAATGGTAGAATACAAGCTGGATGGAGGTATGATAGTAAGTGTTGTCAGGAAGCTGTGGCAAAAGAAGTTAAAAAGCTGGAGAGTCCTAAATTATCAGATGCAATCAATTATGACTATATTAAAGATAAGATGGATACTATGCTGGACGATTTTATGGATAAAGTAACGGAAGGTATAGTAGGAGAAGATAAAGAAGAGGGGTAGATAATTATGAAAAAGAGAGTATTAAAGAGTTTAATAGCAGCATTTATGTGTATGGTTGTAATTGTAGCAACAAGTGTTTCGACATTTGCAGCACCTTATGAGGCAAAGAGATTAGCATGTGATAACTGTCATACATATAATACAAGTTATGGGTATAAATCGCATGAATACTCTTATACAGAGGTTATATCAGCAGGAAAGTATTGCAGATTTTGTGGAAAGACAGTTCCGGAAGGTGAGTCACACACATATATGTACACTGGGGATGTATATTATTTTATGTGCAGTCGTTGCAGTACTGTATATAACAAGGAATATATACAGCCAATATATGCACATTATACAAATAATGTACAAGATTATTATAATTATAATAATTATAAGTAAAAGGAGTGGTATTATGGCAGTAGGTGGAATAGGCAGTTTTAGTGCATTGACTAGTTACAGTAGAGTTAATAGCAGTAAAGCTAATAGTGAGCTGGAATTTGATAAAATCTACCAGCAGAAAACAGATAGTGTAGAGATAAATTCAACAGCAGGAAACAATGACATAATGACAATATATGAAATGTTGTGTTCAGAATTTCCAGAAGCTAATTACATATTGGAAGATAGAAGTGATGAAAAAAATCTATTTTTTAATAATGTTGATACACGAATAGGAAAAGACTTTGGAAATCCGAGTAAAAAGAATGTATTTATAGATGTGAGTGTAATTAAGAAAATACAAGAAGACCCGTCTTATTATGTAGAAGCAAAGAGGGCACTGGAACATCTGTTTGAACATTATGATGAAAAAAGAATACACGAAGGTTTGAATTTACCATATACAACAGGAAATCTTAATTTTGAGAATGACAGAATGCAGGTATCATATACTAACGATGTTGGAAGTTGTCAGGAAATGGTAGAAAGAGAGGTTAAAAAGTTACAAAATCCTAAATTGTCAGATACAATTAATTATGATTATGTAAAAGATAAAATAGACACAATGCTTGATGATTTTATGAATGAGGTAACAGAAGGTATAGTAGGGAATGATAAAGAAGGAAAGTAAATAGTGAACTTTCGAGATTATGAAAAAAGTCTGTAAATTCAAACTTCTATAATAAATAAGAGCTGGAGGTATGCTTCCAGCTCTTATTTATTATAGTCAGGACAGTCCTAAAGAGCATCTTCTCCACGTTCGCCAGTACGAATACGAATGGCATCAGTTACTTCATAGACGAAGATTTTGCCATCGCCATATACACCAGTGTTGATTTCTTCGATAATCTGGTCAATGATTTGTTCGTAGGTTTCATCAGATACAATAGATTCAACCTTTACTTTAGGCAGCAGGTTGCCGCCGAAGTCAACGCCGTTGTATACCTGCTTATGTCCTTTCTGGCTTCCGTAACCCATTATATTAGTAATCATAAGCCCGTGAGCGTTGTTATTGTTAAGAATTACCTTTAAATCGTCAAGTCTTTCTGGACGTATAATTATTTCGAGTTTTTTCATAATTAAGCCTCATTTCTGCGCACGCTTCTAGTGCATAGTGAATTTGTTAAAAATGCATTATTAATATTCATAAAATTAATCTTCATAAAGCTGTTTGCTTGAGCTGTAAACTGTGAAGCAGTAGTATAAAGCACATATTCCAACGAGAGCTTCAACAAGTATTGAATATAAAGAAATTGTTGAACCAAATATCATAAAATGTGCAAATACAGCAGCCGATAAAATAAGCCAGGTCATTTGATAATTACGTGTTACAGCAGATTTCTCCTGAATATTAGATTCCATAATAAGTGCTTCTGTAAAATAATAAGTAAAATAGATTGCAAATATTACAGTTATTCCAAGTGAAATAGTAAGCATTGAGCCAGCGGCTTCCTGCCAGTCAATAAAGTTGATGATCTGTGCGATGACAGAAGCAATAAAGCCGACAATAGCAACAATGCCGGATTTTTTGAATCTGGAGTTACGGTTAATCATTGGAAGTACGCCAATTATAATTAAGAGAAAACCAACGCAGTCATTAGTTACATCAATATTAATATGACCAAATGTTACGTTGAAACGCATAGAAATAATTAATATTCCTACAAGAATTAAAATAATATTTTTTTTGTTCATATTCTGTGTCTTTAAGGAAAAGACATCTCCTTTCGATATAGTCTTTCAATACAATATAATATTTTAGGTAGATTATTTCAATAAAAATTGTATTAAATAACAGATAATGGAAAGCTTGGCAAAGTAAGCTTTCCGTTATTATCAAAAATTGGTTGTTGATATGACACTAAACTGTACTATCTAATGGTATGTAATATAGCAGGAAATATACTATCTTATATACTATAAGTATAGTATGATATACAATAAGCTATATGTCAAATAAAAAAGAAAAGTTAATTTTAGGGGGATTTTACAGAGGTTTAACACATAATTTATATGGGGAATAGTTGTTTATTATAAATGTGTGTGCTAGAATGTCAGATAATTATCATAAGCCCTATGTGCTTTAGAAATGGAGATGTGTATGTTAGATTGGAATACTCCAAAGCTTAGTGATAAAGAATGGATAGAAAAGTGCGTAAAAGAGTCACAATATATAGGGAGTGACGCGGCATTTGCCAATATATACCTGTTAAGAAGCAAATATAATATAAAAGTGACATATTATAAGGATTTACTCATAAGATATTATGAGGGGCTTGGCAATAGAAAAGGGTATACCTTTCCATTGGGAAGAAAAGATGTGTTATCCGCGCTTTATGCAATAGAGCAGGACGCTAAGGAAATGAACAGACCATTGGAGTTCTGTTTTGTGACAGAGGAACAGAAAGAAATATTAGAGAATACATTTGCAGGCAGGACAGAGAGTTCATCAGATGCAGGCGATTACGATTATATATATGGACAGCCAGAACTTTCACTGCTTAGTGGAAGAACATATCATAAGAAGAAGAACCACGTTTCCAAATTTAAAAGGACATATGAGGATTATATGTTCTGTGAAATAGGAAATGGTAATCTTGATGATGTTATGCTTATAGAAGATGAGTGGTATTATGACCGCTTACAGCAGGATGACACTTCTGCAATGAAGGAATATGAGGCAATAAGGGAAGCAGTTGATAATTTTGAAGAATTGTCGCTTTCTGGTGGAATTATTTATGCGAATAATGTTCCTGTGGCTATGACAATAGCATCATATATTAATGATGCTGCGGTCGATATACATTTTGAGAAGGCAGTCGGGGAATATGCTGTTAATGGTGGATTTGCCGCGATTAACCAGATGTATGCTTCAACGCTTAAAGATGTTAAATTTATTAACAGGGAAGAAGATATTAACATACCAGGTTTAAGAAAGGCGAAGGAGTCATATCATCCTAAGTTTATGCTTAAAAAATATGGTATGAGAGTGAAATAAAATGCGTGTAGAATAATATATGCGTAAGAATAAGGAGTAATATACAATATGCTGTCAAAGGTATTATCAAAAGAAACTTGTGCAAAATGCCGTTTTTGCTGTTCGTTTAGAAGGTGCAGTCTTTGGGAAACACCTTTATTTCCTAAAAATGAGTGTGAAAAATTATCAAAGGATAATGAATATGGTGTCAAATCAGATTTTCAGATGCAGGGAGAGTATGGGCAGATGAAGCTTTTACACAAATATTGTACACAGGATAGTGAGGAAGAAGCAGCTTGTGATTACCTTGATGAACATAAGGGATGTATTCTTTCACAAGAGGACAAACCATTTGATTGTAAGATATGGCCTCTTAGAATAATGAGAAAAGGCGACAGGCTTGTAATAGCACTTACACCAACTTGTCCTTCGATAGGAAGAGAGCCGTCAGAGGAGTTAAAAGAGCTTGTGAATAACGGCTTAGGTGAGGTTATATATAATTATGCAAAGGAAAATCCATTTATTATTAAAGAATATAAAGAGGGATTTCCTATAATCATGGGTTAACAAAGTATAAAGCTTGCCCGATATATCAATCGTATGTAGTAAAAAATGATTAGGAAAGGGGTCTGGTTATGACTGTTATAGGAGCAGGAAGTTATAGTATTAAAAGTGTTAGTTATAATAATGACGTAACTGTTATAAAAGATAATCAGGATACAGACACTAATGTTTCGTCATCCGGCATTAATTCAAAGCTTGATAATGCAGAAGCTGCCAGTGATAAGTCTGTAGATGATGTATATGCAGATGACGAACAGGTTAAGGAAGCTGATAAAACACCAAGACATTCTGATCCTAAGAATTTTACATTTGACTTCAAGAAAGGGAATGAATTCAATCTTGAGGGTGCGACTAGGGATTATGAAGATATTAATGTTAGTAAAGCGCTTACAGATATGAAGAAAGATGAAGTTCTTGAACAATATAAGTTCTTTGTAGATTCTCCAAATCTTGGAACTGACACAGATGGAACGGTACGGATTGTAAGGCGTTAAAGGCGGTATTATATGCTTTTTAAGGCACTTAATTTAATCACAGATAAAAAAATTCAAAATTTTAAAAAAAATTCAAAAAAACACTTGCATTTTGTAAAATGATAGTATATAATTCATTTTGTTGTCACGACAATGGGCTTTCGCCAAGTGGTAAGGCACTGGATTCTGATTCCAGCATTTCGGGGGTTCGAATCCCTCAAGCCCAGCTTGTACCCTCGCATTTATTGCGAGGGTTTTTTGTTTAACAGGAAATTCCTATAGAATTTTTTATTGAATATACTTTCGGGCAGGTTTGCACTGCGGCTGTCAGAAAAGTATTCATCGGGGGTTATAATAATTAAAGGAGGCAGTTATGATACAATTGGGTAAAACACAATGTCTTAATATAATAAAGAAGACTGATTTCGGTGTATATCTTGGGACAGAAGATGATAAGGTGCTTCTTCCAAAGAAGCAGGTGCCTGAAGATATAGAGATAGGAGATGCACTTACGGTATTTGTATACAGGGATTCAAGCGACAGGCTTATAGCTACAACTAACACACCTAAGATTGAGTTAGGCGGACTTGCAAGACTTAAAGTGTCAGAGGTAAGCAGTATAGGTGCATTTCTTGACTGGGGACTTGAGAAGAATTTACTGCTTCCTTACAGGGAACAGACAACACACGTTAATACGGGTGATGAATACCTTGTAGCTTTATATATAGACAGGAGCAACAGACTTGCCGCAACAATGAAGGTAAGCAGATATCTTCAGACTACAGATAAGTATGTAAAGGATAGTGCTGTATCAGGAACTGTTATTGGAATTAAGCCAGAACACGGAATATATGTGGCTATTGATGATAAATACTACGGATTTATAACAAGAAATGAAATGTCAGATGATATCAAAATCGGAGATGTAGTCCACGGAAGAGTTATAAAGGTAAGGGAAGATAATAAAATAACAATAAGTATACATCAGAAAGCTTATATACAGATGGACGAAGATTCAACACTTATCTATAATAAGATAGTTGAACTTGGCGGAAGCCTTGGATTTACAGATAAGGCAGACCCAGAGGTTATAAAGAAGTATTTTAATATGAGTAAAAATGCTTTTAAGAGAGCTGTAGGAAGGCTTTTGAAGCAGGAAAAGGTTGTTATTACAGAGAATTCAATAGTTTTAAAATAATAATAGTTCTAAAACAATATTTCTTGAATAAAGATAACTATTGTTATACAATTTAACCTGATGTGAATGATATATGTGTACATTCAGATTAGATATGCACAGTTACACATCAACTTTTATATATGCGAAGGCATTAGAAGGAGGATAATATGCAGAAAGTTATTAGTACAGACAAAGCTCCAAGTGCAATTGGACCATACTCACAGGCTATTGAGATTAATGGAATGGTGTATACATCAGGTGTTATTCCGGTTATTCCAGCAACAGGAGAAATTGCTGAGGGCGGAGTAGAGGCTCAGGCAGAACAGGCTTTTAAAAATCTTTGCAATCTTGTAGAAGAGTCAGGTTCAAAGGTTGAGAATATTGTAAAGACAACAGTATTTATTAAAGAAATGAATGATTTTGGAAAGATTAATGAAATTTATAAGAAGTACTTCAAAGAACCATTTCCAGCTCGTTCTTGTGTAGAAGTTGCAAGACTTCCTAAAGATGTATTACTTGAAGTGGAAGCTATCGCATGGAAGTAAAAAAGATTAATTGTTTTATGCCAGTATTGATTGTTTCGTATGTATTTCTTGCATCATTAGTATCATTGCTGATGGTTGTGGCAATTAATCAGCTGGGTATTCATATACCAGGCTGGGTGTCTTACGTTATCAGCGAGGCAGTCATTATTGTAATAGGGCTTATATATATTGCTGTTATGGGAATAAGCATAAAGCGTGATATGCAATATCATATAATTGCATTTAAAGATGTAATTGTTTCTATACTTGCGGGTTATATGATGATACCTATGGTGCTGTTTATTAACAACGTTTCAATGCTTTTTTCAAAGAATTATCTTGAAGCGGCATCACAGACGTTGCTAACATATCCATTTGTGGTACAGATTATACTTATGGCAGTTATACCAGCACTTGTTGAAGAATTCATATTCAGAGGCTTGTTTTATGGAACGTATAGAAAATGCGGAGTATTAAAGGGAGCTCTTATGAGTGGCCTTGTGTTTGGACTATTCCACCTTAATATTAACCAGTTCTGTTATGCATTTGTCATTGGTGTTGTATTTGCGTTTTTGGTAGAGGCTACAGGTTCTATATGGTCATCAGTGCTTGCACATTTTGCGATTAATACTTATTCAATTACGATTATACAGCTTCTTAAGATTACAGGTACTTATGATACAATGCAGGAAGCGGCTGGTGAAACAGTAGTACAGAGTTCGTCAATTTCTATGTTACTGACACTTGCTATGCTTCTTGGAGTATCGATTGGATTTATGTCGCTTGTGTATCTGTGCATTAAGAAAATGGCACAGCATAATGGAAGATGGGAATATATCGTTAATGATGTGAAATCTTTCAGAGTGCAAGAAAATGCTGCGTCAGAACAGTCAGTTCCTCAGCAGAAGATTATGACAGTTCCAGCAATCGTTACAGTTATTGCAGTTGTTATATATATGATTGTAAGTGAAATATTTTAATTGGGAAATTAAATGAGTTAAGATAATTAATAATGAGCATAATTCGTATGCAGAATAATACGCCGTCAGTTATCAATAAAGATAATTGACGGCGTATTATTGGTTTAATGTATCAGATAAAAGGAGTAAGAAATATTCTGTTATATACGAATATCAATATTCTGTCCTAATTCAGGATTAACAGATGCTTCCATCATCTTAGTAAGACTGTCTCCTGATGTCTCAAGAGTGTCAAGAGATTGTCTGAGCACAGCAACCTGAACATCATTCACTACATTGATTGTACTTAAGTTAGTAGATAATCCAGCTATGTCCATATATAAATCCTCTCTTCTTTGGAATAATTAATAGATTAATATAATTATAAGCACATAACAGCCATAATGCAAGGGTAAATAGCTGAATATATATAAAGATACTGCAAAAAATAGTAACAGGACAATAAGCAGGGAGGCTGGATAATAAAGATAATAAGACATAGACCAGGAAATATGGATAATGATAATAAAAGAGAATGTTAAAAATATTAATTTAAAATGGATATATATAATTACAGGAACATTTCTTATGGCAATTGCATATAAAAGCATATATGATTCTGCTGGAATGGTTACAGGCGGAATATCAGGAATAAGTATCATAATAAGAAGATTGTCATTAATTGCAAAGGAAAGCTGGAAGTCGGGGTGGCTTCCGCAATCTGGCATACCGATATGGTTCACTAATATTATTCTTGATATTCCTTTATTCATATGGGCATACTGCAAAAAAGGCATAGATTATATTAAAGATACGCTTGCTGCTGATGCACTGCTTACATTTTTTATGGCAGTACTTCCAGCAGATACAAGAGTAGATGTAAGTTATTTAAAGACTGCCATAATTGGAGGCATAATGGCAGGTGTTGGTATTGGAATGGTATTAAGGACTGAGATTACGACGGGGGGAACGGATCTGCTGGCGGGTCTAATTGTTGAAAGAAGCAGATATTTAAGTGTGGTTGTAATTATGAATATAATTGATGCTCTTATAATAATAGCAGGGGCATTTGCATTTGGAATAAGGGTTACGATGTATGCAATTCTGGCGATTGTTATAACAACTTTTATAGCTGAATTTATTATAAGATGGCATATGAAAGTTAAGAGTTTTGGTGATGTTAGTGAAGATTGATTGAGTAAATTTGTGCAAAATACACATCAATTTAATAATTATGGTAAAAGTGATAAAAAAGCAACTGCGATATTTGGCTAATTACCATATAGCCAAGGACAGGCATTTAGTGTAGAATAAGCAGTATCAGAAAGCGTGCATACGCTTTTTATATTTTAGGAGGAAAGTTTTCAATGGCAAGTTTATCACTTAAAAATGTTTGTAAAGTATATCCTAACGGCTTTGTAGCTGTTAAAGATTTCAACCTTGAAATCGCAGATCAGGAATTTATTATCTTCGTAGGACCATCTGGTTGTGGTAAGTCTACAACTCTTCGTATGATCGCTGGTCTTGAAGAAATCAGTTCTGGTGAATTATGGATCGGAGACAAGCTCGTTAATGATGTAGAGCCTAAGGATAGAGATATCGCTATGGTATTCCAGAATTATGCGTTATATCCACATATGTCAGTATATGACAATATGGCATTTGGTCTTAAGTTAAGAAAGGTACCTAAGGATGAAATAGATAAGTCAGTTCATGAAGCTGCTAAGATTCTTGATATCGAGCACTTACTTGATCGTAAGCCAAAGGCTCTTTCAGGTGGTCAGAGACAGAGAGTTGCTATGGGACGTGCTATCGTTCGTAGTCCTAAGGTATTCCTTATGGATGAGCCTCTTTCAAATCTTGATGCTAAGTTAAGAGTTCAGATGCGTGTTGAGATTTCTAAGCTTCATAAGAGATTACAGACAACAATCATCTACGTTACACATGACCAGACAGAGGCTATGACACTTGGTACAAGAATCGTAGTTCTTAAGGATGGTATTATACAGCAGGTAGATACACCTCAGAACCTTTACAATACACCTAACAACATCTTCGTTGCTGGTTTCATTGGTTCACCTCAGATGAACCTTATTGATGCTACAGTATCTCAGGAAGGTTCACAGGCAGTTCTTAAGATGAGCGAAGAAGTTACTATCAAACTTCCAGCTGAAAAGAGCAAGAAGCTTATCGATGAAGGTTATGTTGGAAAGACAGTTGTAGTTGGTATCCGTCCAGAAGACGTTAAAGATGATCCAGAATTTATCGCTGCTCATCAGGATACTAAGTTTAAGTCAACAATCAGAGTATATGAATTACTTGGTGCTGAAGTTAACCTTCACTATGAAATCGGTGATGTTACATGTACAGCTAAGGTTAATCCTAGAACAACAGCTCGTCCAGGTGATGAAGTTGAATTCGCTATGGATGTTGCAAGACTTCATGTATTTGATAAGGAAACAGAAATGGTAATTACTCACTAATTACTATACATAATTAGATATTTGTATTATTCAAATATAATCAATTTATAAAATTTAGAGGAAGTGTATAATTTCTATACATTTCCTCTTTTTTTTTTTGTCATTTTGCTTTACAATGATATAGTAAATGTCAAAAAGATGCGAAGGAATGGAGTATAATATGATTTCAAATCAGATTTTACAGACAACCGTTGATGGGTTAAAAGAAATATCACGAGTTGATTTATGTGTTATTGATGCAGAGGGCAAGGTTGTAGCTAAGACATTTGATAATGTTGCTGAATGTACAGCAGATGCACTTGTATTTATAGATTCACCAGCAGATAGTCAGGTGGTTAATGGATATCAGTTCTTTAAGGTTGTTGAAGATGGCAATCTTGAGTATATAATATTGGCTAAGGGAACAACTGATGATGTATTTATGTTAGGAAAGCTTGCAGCATTTCAGATACAGAATCTTTTAGTTGCTTATAAGGAAAGATTTGATAAGGATAACTTTATAAAGAATCTTCTTCTTGATAATCTTCTAAGGGTTGATATGTATACAAGAGCTGAGAAGCTTCATATTGATACGGATGTAAAGAGAGTTGTATATATTATTGAGACTAAGCACGAGAAAGATATTAATGCATTAGAGACAATAAGAACTTTATTTGCTTCAAGAACAAGGGATTTTATCACAGCAGTTGACGAGAAGAGTATAATACTTGTCAGAGAGGTTAAGAGTAATGAAACTTACGAAGACCTTGATAAGACAGCAGAAGTTATTATAGATATGTTAAATACAGAGGCTATGAGTTCTGCTCATATTGCTTATGGTACTATTGTTAATGATATAAGAGAAGTATCACGTTCTTACAAGGAAGCTAATATGGCTCTTGATGTAGGCAAGATATTCTATAGTGACAAGAATGTTGTTGCATATAACAGACTTGGTATTGGACGTTTAATATATCAGCTTCCACTTCCACTTTGTCAGATGTTCATAAGAGAGATATTTGACGGAAAGTCACCTGATGATTTAGATGAGGAGACATTATCAACAATTAACAAGTTCTTTGATAACAGCCTTAATGTATCAGAGACATCAAGACAGTTATATATCCACAGAAATACTCTTGTATACAGACTAGATAAGCTTCAGAAGACTACAGGCCTTGATTTGAGAGTGTTTGATGATGCCATAACATTTAAGATTGCACTTATGGTAGTTAAATATATGAAATATATGGAAAGTAAAGATACATACTAATTTGGAGGAATATTAATAATGATTATAATGGAAGATGTTACCAAAACGTATACATCTGGAGTTCCTGCTTTGAACGGAATTAATCTTCACGTTCAGAAAGGAGAATTCGTGTTTATAGTAGGTAAGAGTGGTTCAGGTAAGTCAACTCTTATAAAGCTTCTTCTTAAGGAACTTGACCCAACATCGGGTAAGATATACGTTAATAAAAAGTACCTTAATAAACTTACAAGAAAGAAGTTACCATATCTTAGAAGAGATATCGGTGTTGTATTTCAGGATTTCAGACTTTTACCAGATCGTAATATATACGATAATATTGCATTTGCACAGAAAGTTGTCGAAGCTCCTAATAAGAAGATTAAGAGCAGGGTTCTTGCTATGCTTTCAATGGTAGGACTTCTTGATAAGTATAAGTCATTTCCTAATGAGTTATCAGGTGGTGAACAGCAGAGAGTTGCCATAGCCAGAGCACTGGTTAATAAGCCAGCTATATTATTGTGCGATGAGCCTACAGGTAACCTTGACCCAGCTAATTCTAATGAGATTATGAAGATATTAGATCAGGTTAACAAGCAGGGAACAACAGTACTTGTTGTTACTCATAATATGGAGATAGTTCAGCAGATGAAGAAGAGAACTATTACTATGAGCGAAGGCAAGATTATCAGTGATTTGGAAAAAGGTGGTTATTTCTATGAAGATTAGATCGTTATTTTATCATATTAAAGACGGATTAAAGAACATCTATCGTAATAGATTGTTCTCTCTTGCGTCTATAGCAACAATTACAGCGTGTATATTCCTTTTTGGTGTATTCTATGCACTTGTATCCAATTTTCAGTATATGATTCATAAGGCTGAGAATGAAGTATGCGTAACAGTATTTTTCGATGAAGGACTTACAGACGCAGATATTAAGAAGCTTGGCGATACGATAAGCCAGCGTAATGAAGTGTCAAGAATTCATTATACATCAGCTGATGAAGCGTGGGAGAATTACAAGGCTGAGTATTTTAAAGATTACCCAGAACTTGCAGAAGGTTTCAAGGATGATAATCCTCTTGCTAATTCTTCATCATATGAGATATATCTTAATGAAGCTTCAAGTCAGGCTACACTTGTAACATACCTTGAAAATCTTGATGGTATAAGACAGGTTAACCGTTCAGAGGCAACAGCAAGTGGACTTGCCAGTGCCGCAAGACTTGTTAGTTACATAACAATAGCAATTATAGTTATTCTTCTTGCAGTATCTATATTCCTTATTACTAACACAATTGTAATAGGTATTACTGTCCGTAAAGAAGAGATTTCTATTATGAAGTATATAGGTGCTACAGATGCATTTGTTAATGCACCATTCTTCGTAGAAGGTATTGTAATTGGACTTGTTGGTTCAATTATTCCAATAGTTATTCTTAGATTTGTATATGAGAATATTATTAATTTTGTTATGAATAAGTTCTCGATACTTCAGAATATTCTTGCATTTATGCCGGTTAATGATGTATTCAGAATACTGGTTCCAGTAGGAATTCTTCTTGGTATCGGAATAGGTGCATTAGGAAGCTTCTTTGCCGTAAGAAAGCATGCTAATGTATAGCAGATAATATTAGCCAGACATAGGACTGCTGCATTGAATTATATGATTATGTATTATATATGAAGATTATATTATGTGATTGTATATGATATGTGGAAGTCCTATTTAAAAATAAAAATGGTATCCTACAGTATAGATTGTTATGCTATTGTTAAGCGGCTGTTTGTATGCATTTTATAAATGGTTTGGCTGAATGGAGGAGTTGTATGAGGAGAGCATTAGCAAAAAGGCTTATTCCATTGTTGATGGTACTTGTGCTTGTAATACCATATTTTGCAGTGTCATATTATGATGTATATGGAGATGATAAGCAGAATCTCAATGATGCTAACAGCAAGAAAAAAGATTTGCAGAGCCAGTATGAACAGACAGAGAAAATAATTGAAGACTTAAAGGCACAGAACGATGATATGATAGCTTATATTGCCAAGCTTGATGCACAGATGTCCAGTGTTGATGGCGAGCTTAATGAGGTTAATGAGCAGGTTGAGCGGATAGAGGCTGAGATAGCGGATACGGAAGAAAAGCTTGCACAGGCAGAGATAGAGGCAGAAGAACAGTATAGTTCAATGAAGCTTAGAATTCAGTTTATGTATGAACATAATGATGAAACATATTTTGCATTGCTTATGAATTCCCAGAGTATGGGTGATATGCTTAATAAGGCGGAATATATTACAAAAATCTCACAGTATGACAGGGAAATGCTTGAAAAATATAATGCTACTGTTACTTATATAACTGTCGCCAAAGCACAGTTAGAAACAGACAGGGAGACACTTGTAACCAAGCAGGAGGAGCTTGAAGATAAGAGAGCTTCACTTTCACTGCTTGAGTCAACCAAGAAAAGTGAAATGGCTTCATTGCAGAAGAATAAGCAGCAGCAGGAGGATTATAAAGCTAAGATAGAAGCTGATATAAAGGCTCAGGACGAATATATTGCTAAGATAGAGGCAGAGATTAAGGCCAAGGAGAATAGTGGAAGTGCCAATGTTGTAAAATATGATGGTGGAAAGTTCAAGTGGCCTACAGAGTCAACAAGGATAACCTCACCTTATGGTGATACAGAGGGCAGAAGTTCTCCGCATAAGGGAATTGATATCGGTGCACTTAACAGAGGCGTTGCGGGTGATGCTATATATGCGGCGTATGATGGTGACGTGGTAATTGCGACATTTAGTTCATCAGCGGGGAATTATATTATGATTAATCACGGTGGTGGATTGTATACAAGATATCTGCATGCTTCAAAGCTTCTTGTCAGTGCAGGAACACATGTAACTAAGGGACAGAAGATAGCACTTATGGGAACAACTGGTGATTCTGACGGAGTTCATCTACATTTTGATGTAAGATATAACGGAAGTTATGTTTCACCTTGGAACTACTTAAGCAAATAAATATTAATAAATGCAGAGGCATATAGGTATGGACAATCAAAATAACAACATTTATTCAAATGATAATGTCAATAGTGACGATTTTAATGCTGGTGATAACATTAATGTAAGTAATAATGTTAATGCAGATAATGACAACAATGCCGGTAACAGAATTAATAATAGTGCTTCGGATAATCGTGGAAATATTGGTGATTTGTATGGAATGAATGATTTAAGAAGAAATGCACAGCCGCCAAGAAAGAAGAAATCACAAGGCTTTGCAAGTGGAATGATTATCGGTGCTGTATCAGCATTTATGGCTGTTATACTTCTAATATTAAGTGTGGCAGCAGTGTGTATAGCTAAAGGCTACATTCATATAGGTGTTAATGGAGATGTATATATACAATCTGATGCAGTCACAGATTCAGACGGAATTGGAAGTGAGGTAGAAGGCAAGCTTAATGCAATTGATTCTGTGCTTGAATCCTTTTATTTTGGTGATGTAGATGATGAAACCGCCAAAGATAACATTTACAAGGCGTATCTTAGTTCATATGGTGACAAGTATACCATGTATTATACAGCGGATGAATATAAAGCCTTAAAGGAGTCAACAAATGGCAAGTTCTATGGCATAGGAGCAGTCTGCCAGCTTAGCGGTGAAGGTGGTGTTCTTCTTGTAGATGTATATGATAATGGGGCAGGTTATCAGGCTGGACTCAGGAGTGGCGACAGGGTTGTAAATGTTGATGGCAGGGACATAACAGGTATGGAGCTTTCATCAGCCGTTGCACTTATTAAAGGCGACAAGGGTACATCTGTCACGCTGGAGGTCATTCGTGGAACTGAGCGACTGACATTTTCTGCGGTAAGAGATGCTGTTGAAGCAAAGACAGTGTCATATACGCTTCTTGATAATAATATAGGTTATCTTTCGATATCACAGTTTGAGGAGGTAACAACAAAGCAGTTCAAGGCGGCTGTTGAAGATTTGCAGTCACAGGGTATGAAAGGACTTGTAATTGATATAAGAAACAATCCAGGCGGATTGCTTGATACGGTTGTAGGTATGCTTAAATATATGCTTCCTGACGGACTTATTGTGTATACAGAGGATAAGCAGGGCAATAGAAAAGAGTATAAAGGTCAGGATAATGATGAGTTCAATCTGCCACTGGCAGTCATTGTAAATGGCAATAGTGCCAGTGCCTCAGAGATATTTGCAGGTGCTATACAGGATTATGGCAAAGGAACGATAATTGGAACCCAGACATATGGCAAAGGAATTGTGCAGACAGTTAAACCACTTACAGATGGAAGTGCAATAAAGTTCACAATTGCCAAGTATTTTACACCAAAGGGTCAGGATATACACGGAAAAGGTGTTACTCCAGATATGGTAGTGGAATATGACACTGATGCAGATGTTGACACCCAGCTTGATACGGCAATTAAGAATGTGGAAGCACAGATTAATTAAATATATGCAAATGGAAAATATATAAATTACAGTAAGCCTGATGGCTGATATGCAGATTGGCAGTTTGTTGAAATCTGTTGTGTATCAGCAGTCAGGTAATTTTTATCACAAAATAAAACAAATGTTCTATTTTTAATAGACAAAGGCATTTATTTGTAGTAAAATCAATATATAAGGTAAATACTATTAAATAATATTGTTGTTGACTATTTTACTATAGATTAACGAAGGGAGAATTGTTATGGAATTCAAGTTACACGCTCCTTATAAACCGACAGGAGATCAGCCCCGTGCAATAGAGAAGCTTGTGCAGGGATTTGAAGAGGGTAATCAGTTCGAGACCCTTGTCGGTGTTACAGGCTCTGGTAAGACATTTACTATGGCGAACATAATACAGTATGTGCAGAAGCCAACACTTATTATCAGTCATAATAAGACATTGGCGGCACAGTTATATAGCGAGATGAAAGAATTCTTTCCTGAGAATGCAGTAGAGTATTTTGTCTCTTAAAGTAGTTAAAAATCTGAGTAACTATATATGGTATGAAAATGTAAAAAAATACTATATATTGTGGGGTAGTGGTTCGGTGTAGACTATATAGACCACATAGACGACCTATGTGACTTGAAGTTGGTGACCTGATTGTTACTTTAGGCAGCAGGTTCGGTCTTTAGAGTTATTGTTTTGATTAGAAATATGTCTTTTTTTACATATAATAATTTTGAGGAATGAAGAGAGGTATATAAGGGATTATAAATTTTTATAAAATATTGATTTTGAGTATTGACACGATGAAGTTATGCGCTGTTGGGTTGAAAACAGCCTAATTTCATCGTGTTTTTGTTAATATAGAAAAAAATAAAATATAAGAAGGGTAATAAGTGCTCAGTCAGTCAATCTTGAACTTCAGGTGTTTTGAAGGCTGTTTGCTATAATGATATTGTACCAAGGATGTAGGTACGTGTAGCGAAGCCTGTAAAATAGCTGTTTTACCGTTTTACAGCCTGTTTCTCGAGGACAGTAATTTTTAAAATGAAATGTATTTTGAAGGAGGTTCATAATATGAACACAAATAAATTAATTGTGAAAGAATGTCGGGCTTTTGAGATTGGAGGAGTTGAATATCTTAGCGAAGAAAAAGATATTTTGATTCATATCAAGGTTTTTAGTGGTGTTACAGGACGAGAGCAGGATGTTGCTATTAGAAGAAGTGCTATAACACCAAAGAGAGTGAAGGAGGCAATTGCATCAGCAGGCGGTATCACTCCTGCTGACAAGGATTTGAAAGTATTGGTGGAGAAAATGGAAGAATTTATCAATGAGCTAGTTGTTAATAGGGAGATTTCATCTGCTCATAAGAATATTGGATTCACGATGAATGATGGCATTGAATTTAGAGGCTATGACAGTATTTGGCAGTCTGGGGTTCGTGTGCATTCACGATATTATGGGCGATTTGATATTAGTCAAAAGGGAAGTCTTGATGAGATAAAAATGCTATACAGAACATTAAATGAAAGTGGTAGTCTGGCATTACCATTATCTATATTGGGGGCAGCAGCTACAGTGCTTAGTTTTTCAAATAATATGTGGGGAACGCACATTTACAATTTCATAGTGCATTTGTTGGGAAGTTCCAGCACAGGCAAATCAACGATTGCAAAGTTTATTGCATCATTTGGTGGAAACCCAGATGGGAGTGATGGATTTTTCTTGTCTTATCTGGCAACCCCCAATGCTATCGTATCAAGGTTGAACGGAGCTTGCGGATATCCATTTGCAATTGATGAGTTTTCGACCGCAAAAAGAAATAAGAACTGGTCGGAGTTTGTGTATGTGCTTGCAAATGGATATGATAAGGATAGGTGCACGGCAGGAGGAAAAGGAATTGGACAGACAGGGCATTTTGAGGGGGTGTTTGTATCAACTGGTGAGATTAGTGTTAGCAGTAAATGTAATAAAAACAATGGAGTGTCTGCTCGCTTGTTTGAGATTACACCTGATTGTCTGTATCAGGGCGAGTCGATGGACGCATTCACTGCTTCAGCAGAAGAGTCAGATTTCATAAAGAATATAGCGGACAATAATTATGGGATTTTGACACCGCTTATAGCGGAAGAGCTGATGAGAAATTCGGAGAAATATAATGAAATTCGTCAGAAATGGTACAGAATTTCTCAAGTACAATATAAAAAAGATAATTTGCTTTCAGATATTGGAGAGCGAGTTATGAACTATGTTGCAATAATCATGACGGCAGCAGAGGTGATGGAGAGTGTTTTGGATATTGGATTGAATTTAATGGAACTTTTCTTTTTTTATTATTTCCATTTCCTCTATAAAAACTCTGAGGATACAAATATGCCGACAAAAGTATATTCTGTCGTAAGACAGATGATACTAGTTAATCAAGAAAAATTGTATAATACCTCGCAGATAATTGGCATGCCATATCTTAGCGAGGAAAATTGCGGATATAAGATTGACTTAAGCCATTATCCAAATAGAGATAGGCATAAAGGAGCTGATGGTAAATACTATGACCTGATTTATATTTTTCCAGTAGAATATGCTGAGGAGTATTTGAAGCAAAGAGGGTTTGAAGACCCTAAACAGGCAATTAACACACTGCGGAAACAAAAGCTAATAAAATCTTCTCGCTCAGGTAATAATCCAAAGTATGAGCTACAGACTGAGACTGTTAAGATGGATACATATGCTTTCTGGGTAGAAAAGCAGAATGATTTGTATAAATATGGTGTTAATACGCAGGATATAATTATGAGTCAGCTTTGACTTAGCATATAATCAAATATGAGAGGACAGGATAAAACAAAAATATCCTGTTCTTTTTTTATGTCATAATAGACACCCAAATTAAAAACGCAGGGGTCTCATAATTAAAGACAGCTTCTGGCAGCATAAGATTTTTTTATATTTAATATCCAACTCAAGTTGGAACATATTAAATGTCAGTAGAAGGCTGACAATATAAGCTGGAAACTCAAGGTAAAGCAATCCTATATAAGCTTAATTTTGAGTGGAACAGATGATTCGCATATAGCCAGTCATCTCCAGCAGTACAAATATTTTTTATTCAGGAGGATTTTGAATATGAAAGAAGTAACACAGGTAATTATGGCAAATGGAGGCATCGAGGATTTTATAAGAGAGGAGGCAGCAAGATATTCTTTAACTGTCTTGGAGTTTACAGAGGGACAGAGTCTGGCAGTTTATACAGATGGGTATGATGCCAATAATGATATTAGTATTATGTCACTTTATACCGCAGCAGTAGATGCTTGCGAGAAGTGGCTTAGACTAGTTGTAATTGCAGAGTTATTAGAGCATCAAGGAAAAGCTAATGCATTTGTATCTTTGCAGTTGCCAAATAGAAGGTTGAATGTAGAGGCTTCTACTAACAATAGCAGGGTAGATGTCTTTGAAGTACAGTCAAATGCTGATAAGATGTATACTCCAATCGGAGAAATGAGTGTTTTTGCATATCTTGCAATCACTCAGATAAAAAACAATCCAGTTATGTTGTTATACAACTTTTTTGGAGATTGTATTGAGCAAATTCATAATATCCTTGCAATGCCAATTTATGAGGAACAGGGTGGAGATGGATTGCTTGATGAGTATAGACTGGAAGATGGAGGTATCCAAGACCCATTGGGATTACATAGATTTGATTACTTATGGTCTGGGGTACGTCACTTCTTTGAAGAAGCAAAGGTGGTGTAATTATGGTGTTGTTAAAAAAGTGGAGATTCCATTTAACAGATGATGGAGGGTTCATTTTAACTGGAGTGGACAGATATGGACGAGAAGTTCATATCCTAATCCAGCAGGATAATATCCAATATGTAAAGTTGGATACATCATATCTCCAGTTAAATATGAATAATAAGATAGAAGGCTATCTGCTATGGTTCAAAGATGCAGATATGTCTAAGGCTATCGCACCGATGCGAGCAGTCAAACGACAGCCTAAGCAATCCACTATTGATGCAGTTTACTGTATGATGGCAGAGGTATCAATGTATTTGTGTGGAATTGTGAAAGAGGTTGATAAGGATTACTTGCGAAGAACAAAGCCATTGAATTTGTTCTTAAGTAGTGCATCGGATGATGATGGAGCATTCAATCTTGATATTGCAGTCGAGATACTGCTCAAGGCTGGTGCAAAAGAGAAAATCAGCCCTCTTGATAAATTTATATAGATGTGAAAGGGACTTGTTTCTGTGTGGCAAGTCCTTTTCTTTTGCCCATACGCAGCACATAAAACCACAAGGTTGTTATCTGCTGATGAATATTTCTTGTAGGTATGTAGCATAGATAGCCTTTTAAAAACCTCAACTGTTGATTGTCTGTGTTTTTTGTATGTAGTTGTGGAATATCAGGTATTTTCAGGAAGTTGTGAAATATCTGATTGTTTTGGTATTTTGGTGTAGTTTTTAGGTCAAGAAATTATTCTAAAAATCTGATGGGGTATCCTGTTTTTAATATGATTTTTATGAATAAAAATATTGAAAAAGGACATAATTATGGTATAATTAGACCATAAACAAGGAGGTGTATATTATGCCACAAATAATTCCAATTAAAGACCTGAAGAATACATCGGAGATATCTGATATGTGCCATAAGACAGAGGAGCCAATTTATGTTACAAAAAATGGCTATGGTGATATGGTAATTATGAGCATGGAGATTTATGAGTCAACCATGAGACAGATTGCTATGTACAGAGATATAGAGATATCTGAAAAGCAGATAGAGGCAGGACAGGTAAAGGATGCCAGAACAGCACTTAGAGAAACGAGGGCAAGGTATGGCTTATAAATTAAATGTTACAGAGCATGCCGATGAATTGCTTGATAATCTTGTGTATCATTTGATTTATCGCTTAAAGAATGAACAGGCAGCGAAGCATCTGTTAGATAGTATTGATGTTATTTATGACAGGTTGGAGGTCAATCCTTTTCAGTTTTCTGAGTGTAGAGATGCATATCTGGCAAAGAAAGGGTATCGGGAGGCAGTTGTGCCACATATGAATTATATTATCATTTTTGATGTGAGAACAGATGTCGTAAATGTAGTTGGTATTTTCCACCAGTTAGAGAACTACCCAAATAAATTATAATATGCTTGGGGTAGATCAGAGTCAGTCGAAAGGCTGGCTCTAATTTTTTGCCCTTTTTTGCAGTCAGGCGAATAACTGTATAGTTCATGAAACTTTCTAAGAAGAATTACAAGACAATCTTTACAGAAATTGAGGCAAGAGCTAACATACCACACAACCCTGAATTGTCGGGGCATTTTGTGAAAGGAGGACTATAAAATGCTATTAAATAACATTGCAAAAAAGTATCCCAACAACTATGTGATTCTCTCGCCAGTTAAGCGAAGTAATAATGGATATGTAAGGGATTGGAAAGTTCTTAATAATGGCAGGGATTATGACAAAATCAAAAGACTTGCTGATTATTATAGAGCTGAAGGCTTAAAGTCAGCAGTCATTATTTCCACAGCGGAAGAAGGTATGGATGTACCGCCAGAAGAGTCCGCAAAATTCTTTAGAATTTACTACAACATTTTTACAATCGCACAAGTGTCTGTGATTTTTTAGGAGGTGTCTGATTATGGGGTTGATAGACAGAGGACATGACAAATATCTGGAAGAAGCTCGTACATACTGGCGAGAGAATGGGATAGATGCAGATATTACACATATTGCTACAAAGATGCACGAAGAAACACATCGTACAATTGAGAGGGAAAAAAGAAATATCATAGCCACTTGGTTTTGTAGTCTATACGATTATGACCATATAAGTCTGCAAACAGATATTACAAAATGCATAATTTTTGAGCAAAAAGATAACTTTCCGGCAAAGGAAAAAAGGAAACTGTTGAGAGTGCTATGGTCATCAGTGCAGGTACTGTTCCCAGATATGGATTACACCTCACTATTGAATGAAATTGAGCGTATGGCTGAATTCAATCGAAGTGTAGCGGAAGAAGATTTTCCACCAGTGAATTAGCTGTCTTGGGGTATCCTATAAATTTTTCTGTGGAAAAATTTCAAAAATAACTTGCAATTCACTTTAAACAGAGTGATAGATAACACACGAAAAAAATTAAACTCACGAAATGGAGGATTTATTATGGTAAAAGTATTAGTAAATGGTGGCTTATTTGAAATAAGCAAGGTAGAGGAGATTGTTGAAAAGAGAGTGCCTTTTAATGGGGCAAATGTGCGATTAGTACAGATTGCAAGAGATGGCAATCAAGCTGTAAGTGGATTGCACTTTTATGTAAATACAAATGATTTCAGTGTTTTTTCAGTACATGAATTTACAGTTGGAAATCTGACTACAGCTAAGGTTAAGGAAATCATGAAGAAGTTATTATCTGAAGGTTACTATAATTTTTCTGATTGTGATTTCCAGCCGATGATGCCAGTAGATAAGTATAAGTTTGATGAGGGTAAAAGTATGCCTTATTTTTGTGAAGGCTCACTCATACAGTTTTACGCACCAAACGATGTTTTCAGTTGCCCTGCAAATATTAATAGAGCAGAAGCACAGGCTGAGTTTGGAGATGAAAAAGATGATTTATCTGATATGTCAGATGAAGAACTTCGACAGGCTATCTATGAACTGGAAGATACTACGATGCTTCGCTTAGGTCAGATGAGCCGAGAGGAGCTGGAGAAAGAATATGATGGAATTGAGGTGGATATGGATGAATAAATCTACGCTTCCAGTTGGCATCAAGACCATGATTGGCTGGAAAAACAAGGGAACATTAACTTTTGATAATCCAATACAGCGTAGTGGTTCGCAGTGGACTCTTTTACAGAAGAGTCTGCTGATTCACTCCATATTGATGGGGTATCCCATTCCAAACTGCTATTTTCTTAAAACAAAAGATGAGAATGGAAACACTGTATATGATTGTTTAGATGCAAAACAAAGGCTGACAAGTGTTTTTGACTTTGTAGAGGGCGAATATGAACTTCATTCAGCAACTCCACCATGTACTGTTGATGGTTTTGAGTTTGACCTTGCCAACCTCTCATTTGAAGAACTGGCGGATGATTTAAAAGATGAGATTTTAGGATGTCGCATGAGTATCTTTTGCTTGGAAGATTGCACCGATGAGGAGGTAGAAGAAATCTTTGCAAGACTTAACAATTCTACACCATTAAGTCCAATACAGAAATGCAGAAGCATTATGTCTACAGAACTTGCTCGTTGGACGAAAGAAATTTGTAGCATGGACTTCTTCCAGCATAGTATTGGGTTAACAGTTGCCCAGCTTCGCAGAGAGGCAGATTTGGAAGTGTTGTTACAGAGTATGCTCCTGCTCGATTCAAGGCATGAGGGGTACGATGAGTGGAAAGGCATTTCGACCGCAGAAGTCACGAAGTATTGTAAGCATATTCGTGGCAAATACAACGATGATAAAAAGCTGATGATTATGGAGCTTTTTGAGTATCTTGGAAAGGCATTCAGAGAGCAGCATAAGTTCCTTAAGAAATCAAATATTCCAATGGTTGTTGTATTAAGTAAACTGGCTTTGGAAAATGATATTAAACCTGAAAAATTCAAAGTATTCATTGATTCTTTCAGCAATTCTGTATGTGTTGATTATGAGGAAAACACAGGATCAGGAAATGTCAAGCGTGTCAAGACGGAAGGTAGACTGTCAGCAATCGCAAAAGCCTTTGCAGATTATTTTGACTTGGAGAATGCGAATATCTTAAGTGTTGAAAAAGATGTTGATTTTGACGATGTACCGACAAGTGAAAATGAAAACTCTGAGGTTGACGATGATACAGCAAGTGCTGATGAGGACTCGCCAGCTATGGGGAGTTTTCTGAACGAGCCGACAGAAGAAGATATGGACACAGAGGGCGAAGGTTGTGCAGAGGAGGATGCAAATGAAGCAGTCTAAAATAAAAGCCTATCTTATGCGTACAGATGAAAAATCAAAGATAGTCTACAAAGGCTACCTTGCAGAAGTTGATAACACCTTAGAAGCTGAACAGAGATATGTTAATTTTAATGAAGCCAATGGTCTTATACAGGTAGTCAGCATCAATGATGATATAGATATCATAGTTAACGGTGAGGGGAAACTCAACAATTTTCCTATCAACAGGTTCTTGGTTAGTGATGATGGTATTGTTCTTGATATGTTGGTTGGCAACATTATGTGTGTAAGACATAACAGTTCTGGCGAATTCACATCAATAAGAGAGGAAGATATTCCTGTTATTGAAAGTCATTTGATTCCGCTGATGCCAGATAAAATGATAGACTACGAGGAGGCAGAGTAATATGTCATATCCTATCAATAAGAAAGAGGTTTACTCTGCAAGATATCCTAAAGGAACTATCGTAGAGCTTACAGAGCCTATTGATGACGAGTACAGTCCAAAACCTGTAGGTAGTAGATTTAAAGTGGATTATATAGACGATGCTCTCCAACTTCAAGGGGTATGGTTGCCACCTGCTTCAGGCAGTATTGCTATCATTATAAATCAGGACAAATTTAAGGTAGTAACATAAAGCACAAAATAAGCGACTGATTGTGATATTGATATGCCCCCTGTCAAGTAGACAGATTAAATATAAAAATCTGTTACTTTGGAGGTATCATATCATTGTTTCAGTCGCTTTACTTATACAATCTATTCATTGGTAGAAGTATCAGGCTTTTTGTATTCTATAAGAGCTGATATATCAACATCCAGATAATCGCATAGCTTGCAGATTAAATTGGTATCCATCCTTTGGAATTCATCTCGGCAGTATCTGTTAAAGTTACTGCGAGGAATATCCAAATCTTTACAGATTTTGTTTTTGGAGATACCTTTTTCTGCAAGGATTTCATTTATGCGTAAGTGTAAAGACCCATAGTTGCACATACAAAATCTCCTTTACTTTTTAACATAGATTGTATATAATAAGTGCTGATACAATAACTCACTATATAGACACTCACTATATAGTGAGTTAGAAACAAAATGTGTAAAATATAAGGTTTTACATAATATTCACAAGAAGGAGAGATATGTTTTATGAGAAAGAAAAAGTTAATGGCTGCGGCAGCTGCTTTGGCTATGGCGGCAATAACTGCATTTTCAGTTGGCAATACACCAAGTGTAAAAGCTGCTGATGTAACAGATAAGCCAGCAATTGATATTGTTGTGGAGGGTGATTATGTAGAAAAGTCACTTTCAAAAGCTGATAGGGAAGCAATTGCTAATCAGTTAGGATATGAATACTTTGGCGGTGATGTTGTTGTATGCGGTAGTAATACAACAGCATATGTTGACTGGGATAACAGCAGTATTCCATATTGGAAAGCATATGACTCATTTGTTTTAGTTCCTGTTTTATCAAGAGATGATAGTGGCAATCTTGTAATTGAGAAAAATGAAGATGGTTCATTAAAGACAAAGATAAATGGTGCATTAGGTTGGAAGGGTAGTAAAAGTGGACGTGCAATTACATATGACAGCACTTCAGAATTTGGAAAGGTTACTGGAAAAAGTTTCAATATTCTTCCAAAGGAATATTGGACAGATAACTCAAACTCAGGCTGTATAAACCAGAATATGGGTTCTAGAGAAATTGGTTATAATGGTGTTATGGCTGACGATGCATATATCATTAGAGTATATTATACGGCAGATGATTTGGGAAATATTCAGGTTGCTAGTGGACTTGAAACTTGGGGAGAAGACAATACAGATACATATGGTGCAAATATATCAGATGTAGATGATTGGCGTAAATATTATACATTGGAAAACAGAGTAAGTGCTTATGTAGATTATTGGTTTCTCCCAGAAGGTGTATCAACAGTATTAAACTTTGCAGATGAAACACCAGCTCCAACTCCAAGTGAAGATAATTACACAGTTGACTTAGGAAGTTCACAGACAATCTCTGCTGACACATTTGCTGCAATCTTAGCAGAAAATGCCACAAAGGATGTTATTATCAAGTCAAACAATGATGTGACATTTACATTTGCAAAAGGAACAATGACAAATGTAGCAGGAAAGACAGAATATGATTTTTCAACAACAATCAACAGTGCTTATGCAGATACAATGCCATCATATATTACAAAGGATAATTTTGTATCACAGATTAACTTCAACTATTCAGGCAAGTTACCAGCAACAGCTAACATCCGCTTCTATGCAGGAACAGAGTATGCAGGTCAGACACTTTACTATTCACTTATGAATGCTGACAATACTTTTGCAGAGGTTCAGGCTGTAGTTGTAGATGCTGATGGTTATATGACTGTAAAGCAAGACCATTGTTCAAGCTATGTTGTAACAAAGACAGAGCCAAAGTTACCAAGCAACGATGATACAAAGAATGATGATGGAAATGCTTCTAACAATGGTGGTTCATCTGATAATGGAAATACTTCTAATAATGGAAACGCTTCTACATCAGATAATAATACATCATCTGGAAATACTACTGTATCAACAGATAAGAACGCATCATCTGCAAATACAACAGCTACATCACCAAAGACTGGCGATATGACACCAATCGCAATTTATATTGTGATGGCAGTTGCAGCTATGGGAGTAATCGTATTTATAAAGAGACGCAAAACAGCTTAATTGAATATTATGAGCATAGTCAGACCAGTGATTCTTCGGAGTTGCTGGTCTTTTTGCATTTCATGAAGTATGTATGATTGCTCGGAACTGTTGTTTGTGGCTTGGCTTTGGCATCTGTCCACACAGGCTTTCTACGGGCATTGTGGTCACTTCCTCGACTATTGCGGTATGTTTGCCACAAATGGCACACGCAGGCTCACAGGGACAAGCGTATATGATTGGCTCTGACTGCTTGGCTGGTCTGTCAAAAATGGGGGTAGATACATAGCGGTAGCTGTCTTTTTATGTGTTTTAATATGAAATAAATTTGTTTTTATTTCTGCTCGTAGGTGCTAGAAGTTAATCTTCTCTGAACAGAGCCATTCTTATCACGAATAAATATAATCTTATATGAAATCATTTGTGCTATGCTATTCATAGCCATTCTAAAAATATTTTAATCAAAACTGCTATGATTTAATATGTACTGATTATCTGTTAAGTGATTCTATCGTGAAATAATACATTCTGATTTTATAATGAGCTAGTCTTTGTTGTGTTCTGTCGGACTGGTGACTGCTCTTAATAATAGTCTTTGTTTCAATCTATTCTTCTATAGCAATATGAATTATTATTGCAATCGCAAATAAATAAATCCTTTTAGTGATTTCCCAAATTCCCAAGAAAATTGAATGATGTATAAATGCATAGCTATGAAAATATAGCAGTCATACAAAAACAAGAGACTGATATGCTGATATAAAAATAGTTGTATCTGTGTATAAATCAATATTATCTACAAGCCAGTTCTGTATTCCTTATCTACTTTATTTAATTGCAAATCCTAAAGTATCCATAATATTTTGAAATATTGACACAAGAGCGATTGGTGTCTTTGCTTGTGAAAATGAAACTGATTGAAAAAAGTGATGGATGTTTCGCAAATTGTAACACTTTACGGCAAATTTGAAACGCTGAACCTTGAATTATGGGCATTTCTGTTATTGGCTGAAAACTTAAATTGTTACAAAAAGTGATTGTTGGCTTTCTTCTCTATTTTGGAGAAAAGGCTTATCCGTTGGAAATCATACATAACCACCAAATGCCCTGCGTATTTTTTGGCAGAACTAGACACTTCAATAGCTTTGCACAAAGAGTTATAGTACCAGCAACCGTTCGGAAAGGTCTTAAAAAGTTCATTTGCTTGTATTTGCCTTGTTTAGCCGATTTTATGGTTCAATGCCGAATACTGCGAGGAGGCTTTTAAAAGTGGCACACAGCTGAAATTATTCGGTGGTATTTTGAACAGGCGGTTATATCGGTTTTAACTGGTATAGGTACTTCGTTCATTAAACCATGCTTTTACGCACTGTCAAATATGAGGGTAAAAAATGGTTCAGAAATGTGGCATTTGCTATTTGCGGAGGTTCGCTCAGTTGCAGGGACTTTTACGAACGGAAATCAATATTTAATGGAAGGAGTCTTGCTACTATGGAATTTGGTTATGCACGAGTCAGCACTACACATCAGAATACTGACAGGCAGATTGAAGCTCTGCTTGAGTATGGCATTCCAGAGAGAAACATAATTGTAGACAAGCAGTCTGGCAAAGATTTTGAAAGGGTGGGGTATCTTGCCTTGAAGAACACAATGCTTCGGGCAGGTGATACCTTAGTTATCAAGGAACTGGACAGGCTTGGCAGAAACAAGCAGATGATAAAAGAAGAACTGGAGTGGTTCAAAGCTCATGAGATACGAGTGAAAATTCTCAATGTTCCAACATCTCTGATGGAATGTGATGGTCAGGATTGGATACTGGAAATGGTATCAAATATTCTTATTGAGGTTATGGCATCTATTGCAGAGGAGGAGAGATTAAAAAATCATCAACGCCAGTCTGAAGGAATACAGGCAGCGAAAAATAGAGGCGTTGTGTTTGGCAGACCTGCTGTGAGAAAGCCAGAAAATTATGAAGCTGTTATGGAGAAGGTTGCCAGAGGTGATATGAAGGCTGTTGAAGCAATGCGAGAGATGGGAATTAAGAAAACTACTTTTTACAAGCTGAAAAAAATATATCCGATGGAGGTGACTGCATGAGTATAGAGGGTGGTATAAGAAATTTTGTAGAAGAAAATCCTAAGTATAGTATTTACGAAAACTATTCAGGTCGTGGAATGTTTGGTAGAACTTGCTTAGGTGTAGTAGTCAGCCAGCAGGATTCATTCATGGACTTTATTATTAAGCTCACAAAGTATCTGGATGACAATGATATTGAAGATGTGGATTTCTCGTTGGAGGGGGTATCCTACGACACTTTAGGTCTTGATACGATTGTGTATTTTCCCAATATAGGTGGTGATTGTGTATGACTAAGTTAGCAAAATGGCATGTTGAAGAAATGTTAGAAAATTTTGTATTAGGAGGCTTTCCCGTAAAGGATGATGACAGGTTCTTAGCTTGCTCATCTATTCTTACATCTATGATTGATACTGTTGAGGTTGATGAGCCTAATAAGGCTTTCATTTTTCATACAATGTCTGGCAGTGAGTACCTTTGTCCATTCGAGGATATTAGATGGACTTCTAGGTTTGCTGAATTTTCCAAAGATAATCTGGAGCGTTTGAAGGTTTCACGAGCTTTTGTAGACGAAGCTATAAAATTAGCCCATAAAAAAGAAAGTTCTTTTGTTGCTTGGTTAGAGAAGGAAATCTTTAATGGAGATTTATTCATAGAACTAGGGGCTGGTGGTATTTTAAATGTTTATTTCAAATATTCAGATAAAGTTCATCGCATAAGTAGCCAGATACACATGGGTATGTTTCAGGATTCTTATTTATACCGCTTGTCGGGAGTAGTGGATTTCAGGCACTATGCGTTTGTGGGTGGTTCAGTAAACACATATCATATGAGTGATTCAATCAAGAGATTGGTTGTAAACAATATAGGCAGCAGACCTGTAACCATAGACAATGTAGTTTATAAGCATGGAATAAATGTTACTCTTGTAACTGAAGAAAATCATCCAGAAGGACTGATTAGTCCTGATGCATTCAATGGAAAGAGTTTACTTAGTGATTTTATAAAGGAAGGTGATTCTAATGTTTAAAGTTATTCTTTACCACCCAGGTGAGTATTCAATGTACTTAAGTGAGCCATATAGGGTATGTGAGAATGTATATGGCATATTTGAAATACTGGCTGGGACTGATGAATTTCCTTTTCGTGATGAAGCATCTGTAGCTTTTCTTAAGAAGAGAAATTGCAGTTTCATAGAAGGTGATAGATATGCGATTCGTGAGGGAAATGATAGGGTTTTTCCTATCACATATATCAATAGGTGTGAACAGGAAGGTCTTATTTTAATTAACAACTCACAAAGGGGTATCTATACGCATACGAAGCATCTTGACCGCTTGGTTATTAATGCTCTAAAGAAATTAGATATTGATATCCTGCTCGCAGTATGTGTAGATGAGGATGATATGTACAATCTTTTATTTGCAATAAAGGATTTTGAACCAGTTAATTTTGACTATGGTAATGATTTATTTAATTACTGTCGTAAGTTTGAATATGACTGGAAACGAGACCTGCCAGATATAGCTCGATTAATAGACATGAAATATCCAGAGGGTTGTGAAGTTATCTTAACTTACAAAGAATGGTTTGAGGCTGGTGTAATTTGCGATAAAAAAATATTTGCAAAAACACTTTTAAAAGAAAAGCTCAGAAGTAGAAGATTTGCTATTATGTTGATTGATTTTATGAAAGACGAGTCAGTTAGGTTGTCAAAAATTAATTCAACAAAGAACCCAGATACTAGACTTCTTTTTGATGACCTGCCATCTGTTGCAGATGATGTAAAGAGGACATTTTATCTAATTATTGATATTGATGAAACTATCCGCAGTGAAAGAGATATAGTTGATTATTGTATCTATGGTGGTTGGATAAATAAAGAGTTTGTCGAGGTATTGGGTAAGGAAGAAGCCTTACCTATATTTGAGGACTTGATTCCATTTATTCTTAGAGAGGAGATGATTTTATGTGGTTAAGTTATCATATTCCCTGTTTCTATATTAATCGAGGTAGTGCCTGTGCTTGCAACAATCAGGATTTCAAAGAAGAACTTTTAAAAGGCTTAGAAAAAGAGGGAGTTACCTATATTAAGCTGGAAACAGTCAAAGTAAAAATGGGTGATGATTTTGTTGATGAGGAGATTTTAAGTTTTTATACAGATGATAAAAATACACATGAAAAACTACAGACTTTCCTCGATATTTTTGATGATGCAGTTAATAAGTATGAGTCAGATTTAAAGCAGGATTGTTATTTCTTTGAATTTGATGGTTGTATGTTATATGTGCATTGCTCAGGGAGAACTACAAGAAAACGTAGTCGCATTACACCAGTAATTAGAAAACTTGAAGAAGTATGGAGAGAGCATCCAGATCTGCGCTTGGGACAGCTTTTGATTGATTGTGCAGGTGACAAGGATTTATTTAACTTGGAAGATGATGAGCTGATGGAGGCACTTGAAAGGTTTGGTGATAATCAGTGAATTTATATATCAGTGACTTGTATTTTGGACATAAGGCTGTTACACAAAAATCCTGTGGCGAGGTTATTATTTTCAACTGGGTAATGACATAGTAACAATAAAAGCATTTTTAAATTTGGGGACGTGACCAGCTCATCGATGGAAAAATTATAACACGATTTTTAAACAGGTGAGCTGGTGTTTGAATGGTTGAGAAAGCATTTAAAACTTCAAGTTTATTTTTTCAAAAGCATATTTTGTCCTTTTGCAAAATTAAAAACAGCTTTTTAGAGGGCAAAGTTTAAAATGGAAAATTTGAACCTTATATTTATAAAAAATTGAATTGACACTTTATATCGTGTATGCATAGCGTCTCCATTTTTTTGAGACAAATTCTATTGTTTGGAGGAACGCTATATGGTGTCACAAGATGTAAACAAAATTGTAAAAAACGAAAGGAAGGTGGTAAAAGTGGAAAGCAGAGTCTATCGTCCAGAAGAAATTATGGCTATCATGGGACTTAGTAAGTCAAAGACCTATCAGTTTCTGAATGATGTGTATAATAAAAAGTCACCATTCAGAGTGATAAAAATTAATACTGTCATCAGAGTACCGAAGGAGGGATTTGACGAATGGTTGGCAATAAAATAGCAGACATCTGCCCTGTTAAAGGGCAGATTGACAGAAATGCAAGGTTTAATGGCATAAGCTGGCAGATTCGCATAAAACTCTTTGATGAAAATAAAGAGGTTCAATATAAGCTGAAAAAAGGCTTCTCAACAGCAGATGAGGCAAACGCTGCCAAAGAAAAATATGACAGTGATTTTAAAAGAGAAGCCAGACGCTATGGACTTGCAACAGAATATTCTAAGGATTTGTCATTAAAGGCATATCTTGAATATTTTTTGGAAGAGATTTTGACTTCATACTGTCAGGCAACAACTATTATGGTGTATAGATACACATTATACAGGCATATTTTGCCTGACTGGAAATCAGTCACGATGCTGGCTAAAGTGACCGATGAGGAATTAAATCAGTTATTAGATGCAGTTGCAAAAACATCTAAGATAGCAGCAAATAAGGCAAGAGAATTTCTGTATCTTGCTTTAAGGCATGCTTACTATAATGAAAAAAGAATAAATAATCTTCCTATGCTGAAAAAGTGTCCCAGACCAAAGCAAAAGGTAAACACATTAAATAAGGAAGAATTGAGAAAATTGCTTGAAGTGGCATCCAAGAGCAATTGGTATCTTGAAATTCTTTTAGCTCTTTTTCTGGGATTGAGAAAGGGAGAAATCAGAGGCTTGAAGTTTTCTGATTTTGATGAGGAACAGCAAACAGTAATGATTCAAAGACAGTTGAGCGTTGATAAAGAGTATTATGACTCAACATACGAAAAGAAATCTTCAAAGCCTGTTATTAAAGCTCCTAAAACAAAAAATTCTGTTAGAAAGCTTCATGTTCCAGACTATGTCTGGGCAGAAGTATTAAAGAGAAAAGATACTATAGAGGCTCAAAAAAATTGCATAGGTGAGAAATATGTGGATAACGATTATGTGTCGTGTGATGAGCTTGGAAAAGCAAGAGGTGAAACATCAATTAATACTGCATTAAATAAGTTATGTAAGCGGAATGGTATTAAACATATGACAGTTCATGGGTTGAGGCACTGTTACGCATCTATTTTATTGGAGCTGGGGTATGACTTGCCTACTATAAGTGGTTTATTAGGACACAGTTCTATTAATACAACATATGAAATGTATGCAGAGGTTATAGATGGAAATTCTGAGATCTTGACTTGTCTGAATGAATTGTATGCTATGGATGAGGAGGATTGAAATGCAATTAGGTCTGGAAGAATATGATTCTTTTGAAGTGAAAAATGTTAAAAAGATTAAAGGACATTTTGGCTTCATAGTTGTATTGAAATACAATGATGGTTTAACAAAGACCCAGCAACATGCTGGGTTTTTGACTAAGGAGGAGGCAAATAGGGAGAGGGAGATAACAATCGGTCATCTTCATGAAAGAAAGTATCTTGTATATGGTACAGTTTTATTTAAGGATTATGTAAGACACTGGTTAGAAGATATCATAAAAAACAGAGTCGGCAGCTACAATACATACTATAATTATAACTCTGTAGTATGTAATCATATAATCCCAGTATTGGGAAATAAAATGATGAAAATGATTAATACTGCGGATATTGTAAGACTGTATAGAAAAGCAGGTGAGTACTCTAAAAGTGTTGCGGAGCAGGTAAGAACTATAATAAAAACTTGTCTGGGGTATGCTGTTAAAGAAAAAGCTGTTGCAGTTAATGTGGCATTAGGGATGAGAATGCCAAAAAGTTTAAATACAGGTAATTATCATTCCAGAACTATTGAAAGCAAAAATACGCTTACATTGGAACAGGCAAAGAAACTGATAGAGGGGAGTAAGGGGAGCAAAATTCATTTGATGATACTGTTTAATGTCGTTATGGGGCTGAGATGTTCGGAGATAATTGGTATTAAATATTCAGATATTGATTTTGTTGAGCAGAAGCTTACAGTCAGAAGACAGCTTGGAAGAGATATCAAGAAGAAAGATAGTGAGCTGGACGCAAAAACTTATACAAAGCAGGAAATTGCTACAAAAACACCATCCAGTATGAGAACTATTGATATTCCTGATATTGTATATGATGCTATTTTAGAGCAAAGAAAATGGTATGAAGCATCTAAGAGTAGGAGAAGTAAATACTTTTTGGATTTAGACTATGTCTGCTGTAGTTCATATGGAAGACCAAGAAGTAAAAATTTTCACTTTCAGCATTTTAAGAAATTACTGAAAGACTTAGAACTGCCAGATGTCAGATGGCATGATTTAAGAGGAACATGTGCAACGATTCTTCTCTTAAATGGGATGAGTCCAAAGGCAATTGCAGAAAATCTTGGACATGCTTCGGAGATTGTGACGATAGATAATTATATTGATAAATCAAAATTGTCTGTTGTCAGGCTGGATAGATTAGATTCTTTTATTGCAGCAGTTGTACCAATGGATAATAATGATAAGGTGACAAATGATTTCAGCAAGGTAACACCTGATATAAGTGGATACATTATAGGTTGATATAAATAGTGGGAACAGATGTTCTGAATTAGATAGACAAAGTCTATTTTTTGTAGTAAAATTAAGCACGTAAGTGCATACTATGAAAATACTGACTTTGTCTTTTTTTAGAAATATTTTGTAAAAACCTTATTTCTGATTTAGGAAACATATAATCAGGATATTACAATTATTTACAATTTTCTTTTTGGTGACCAAATTGTTACTTTGAAGACAATTTGAAGACAATTTCGGATTTACAGTGTATGTAAGAGTAACAATCAGTTGGCTTATAGAAGTCAATTTTACTATAAATTTCAGGAAGGAGAGGGCATTATGGAGTTTAAATTACATGCCCCATACGAGCCTACTGGAGACCAGCCACAGGCAATAAAAGCCTTAGTAGACGGGTTCAAAGAGGGCAATCAGTTTGAAACACTTGTCGGTGTTACAGGTTCTGGTAAGACATTTACTATGGCGAACATCATACAGCATGTGCAGAAGCCAACACTTATTATAAGTCATAATAAGACCCTCGCAGGACAATTGTACTCTGAATTTAAGGAATTTTTCCCCGAAAATGCGGTTGAGTATTTTGTTTCTTATTATGATTATTATCAGCCGGAGGCTTATGTGCCACAGAGCGATACTTATATAGCCAAGGATTCTTCGATTAATGACGAGATAGATAAGTTAAGACATTCAGCAACAGCGGCACTGTCTGAAAGAAATGATGTAATCATAGTTGCTTCAGTTTCATGTATATATGGATTAGGTGCACCTATTGATTATAAGAATATGGTTATATCACTTCGTCCAGGTATGGAAAAAGACAGAGATGAGATGATAAGAAAGCTTATAGATATACAGTATATGCGTAATGACCAGGATTTTAAAAGAGGAACATTCAGGGTAAGGGGAGATGTTGTAGAGATATATCCGTCAGCTTCCAGTGGAGATGCTGTGAGGGTCGAGTTCTTTGGAGATGAGATAGACAGGATAAGCGAGATTGATTCTCTTACTGGTGAGGTTAGGTGTAACCTTGACCATGTTGCTATATTTCCTAATTCACATTATGTTGTTGAAAAAGAGAAGATGGAAAAGGCGATTGATAATATAAAGAAAGAACTTGCAGAGAGAATAGAGTATTTTAAGAGTGAGGATAAGCTTCTTGAGGCACAGAGAATAGAAGAACGAACGAACTTTGATATAGAGATGATGCAGGAAACAGGCTTCTGTTCAGGTATTGAGAATTATTCAAGACATTTAGCAGGGCTTCCGGCAGGGTGTCCGCCATATACGCTTATGGATTATTTTCCAGATGATTTTATGATAATTGTTGATGAATCACATATAACTATTCCACAGATAAGGGGAATGTATGCAGGCGATCAGGCAAGAAAGACGACACTTGTTGATTATGGCTTCAGGCTTCCATCAGCGAAGGATAACAGACCGCTTAATTTTCAGGAGTTTGAGAGCAAGATATCACAGATGCTTTTTGTATCTGCTACACCTAGCAGGTATGAGGAAGAACATGAGCTTATGAGGGCAGAACAGATTATAAGGCCTACAGGACTTCTTGATCCAGAGATAACAGTCAGACCAATAGAGGGTCAGATAGATGATCTTATAAGTGAGATTAATAAGGAAGTTGAGAAAAAGAATAAGATACTTGTAACTACACTTACCAAGCGTATGGCAGAGGATCTCACAGATTATCTTAAGGAAGTCGGCATAAGAGTCAAGTATCTTCATGCGGATATTGATACACTAGAGCGACAGAAGATTATAAGGGATATGCGACTTGACGGATTCGATGTGCTTGTTGGTATCAATCTGCTTAGAGAGGGACTTGATATTCCAGAGATAAGTCTTGTGGCTATTCTTGATGCTGATAAAGAGGGCTTCTTAAGAACAGAGACTTCACTTATCCAGACGATAGGACGAGCTGCCAGAAATGCAGATGGACACGTTATTATGTATGCAGATACTATAACAGAGTCTATGGAAAAGGCTATATCTGAGACGGAAAGACGTAGAAAGATACAGCAGGAGTACAATGATGTACACGGAATAACTCCTCAGACTATAAAGAAGGCAGTAAGAGATCTTATAAGTATATCTAAGGCAGCAGAAGCAGATAATTCAAATGGAAGGCTTGATGTAGATTATGAATCTATGAGCATTAAAGATCTTGAAAAGGTTAAGAAGCAGATTGAGAAAAATATGCGTAAGGCTGCAGCAGAGCTTGACTTTGAACAGGCGGCTATGCTTCGTGATAAGATGATCGAGATTAATAAGTATATTTATGAGGATAAGAAGTCAGGCAGATAGAATTATATGATGTATGTGTCATTTTTATAAAAAGCAGTTGCTGTTTACAGAAAAAGCATTATGTAATTGAGATGATTAAGGATTAAGAAAGAAGAAATAACGGAGAAAATAGAATATGGAAAAAGGCGATTACAGGAATTATATAAGAATAAGAGGTGCAAGTGAGCATAATCTTAAAAATATTGATGTAGATATACCAAGGGACAGTCTTGTAGTACTTACAGGTCTGTCTGGTTCTGGTAAGTCAAGTCTTGCCTTTGACACTATATATGCAGAAGGCCAGAGAAGATATATGGAGTCATTATCTTCATATGCAAGGCAATTCTTAGGACAGATGGAAAAGCCGGCGGTAGAGAGCATAGAAGGACTTTCACCAGCTATTTCCATAGACCAGAAGTCAACTAACAGAAATCCACGTTCAACAGTTGGAACTGTTACAGAGATATATGATTATTTCAGATTATTATATGCAAGAATAGGTACACCACATTGTCCAAAGTGTGGCAAAGTAATCAACAAGCAGACTGTAGACCAGATGGTTGATACTATTATGGAGCTTCCAGAAAGAACAAAGATACAGATATTAGCTCCAGTTGTAAGAGGAAGAAAAGGTGAACATAAGAAGCTTTTTGAACAGGCTAAAAAGAGTGGTTATGTAAGAGTTATTGCTGATGGCAATATGTATGAGCTTACAGATGAGATAAATCTTGATAAGAACAAGAAGCATAATATAGAAATTGTTGTTGACCGTCTTGTAGTTAAAGATGGAATTAACAAAAGACTTACAGACTCAATAGAAACAGCACTTAAGCTTGCAGAGGGACTTATGACAGTTGATGTTATAGATGGTGATCCGATTAACTTTTCACAGAGCTTTTCGTGTCCGGATTGTGGCATAAGCATAGATGAGATAGAGCCAAGAAGCTTTTCGTTCAACAATCCATTTGGTGCGTGTCCTGATTGTTACGGACTTGGTTATACAATGAATTTTGATGCAGAGCTTCTTATACCAGATGATTCATTAAGCATCGATGAGGGAGCTATAGTTGGTATGGGATGGCAGTCTGTAAAGGATGAGGGTAGCTTTTCAAGGGCTATTATGAGTGCACTTGCAAAGGAATATAACTTCAGTTTATCAACACCATTTAAGGATTATCCGGATGATATTAAGGATATGATTATAAATGGTACTAATGGCAGGAGTGTTAAAGTGCATTACAAAGGCCAGAGAGGCGTTGGAGAATACGATATAGCATTTGAAGGCCTTATCCATAATATGGAGAAAAGATACAGGGAAACTTACTCAGACAGTGCAAAGCAGCAGTATGAGGAATTCATGCGCATAAGACCTTGTAAGTCCTGCCACGGACAGAGATTAAAGCCATCATCTCTTGCTGTTACGATAGCAGATAAGAATATATATCAGATTACGGATATGTCTATTGTTAAGTTAAAGAAGTTCTTAGATGAGCTTGAGCTTACAGACAGACAGAAGTTTATCGGTGCAGATATACTTAAGGAGATTAAGGCAAGAATACAGTTTCTTATGGATGTAGGACTTGATTATCTTTCATTATCAAGAGCTACAGGTACGCTTTCAGGAGGAGAGGCACAGAGAATAAGACTTGCGACACAGATAGGTTCAGGACTTGTTGGTGTGGCTTATATACTTGATGAGCCAAGTATCGGACTTCATCAGAGAGATAATGACAAGCTGCTTGGGACACTTATACATTTGCGTGACCTTGGTAACTCAGTTATTGTGGTTGAACACGATGAAGATACTATGCGTGCCGCAGATTATATTGTTGATATAGGACCGGGTGCCGGACGTAATGGTGGAGAAGTTGTTGCGACAGGAACAGCAGCTGATATTATGGCATGCAAGGATTCGCTTACAGGTGCATATCTTAGCGGAAGAATCAAGATTCCAGTGCCGGCTAAGAGAAGAAAGCCGACAGGCTGGATAACTGTTAAGGGTGCAAGGGAGAATAATCTTAAAAATATTGATGTTGATATACCACTTGGAGTATTTACATGTGTAACAGGTGTATCGGGTTCAGGAAAGAGTTCCCTAGTGAATGAAATTCTGTATAAGCACCTTGCTAAGTCTTTAAATCGTGCAAGATGTATCGCTGGTGACCATGATGATATTACAGGAATCGAGCAGCTTGATAAGGTTATAGATATTGACCAGTCGCCAATAGGAAGAACTCCACGTTCTAATCCTGCGACATATACGGGTGTATTTGATATGATAAGGGATCTTTTTGCTTCAACAACAGATGCTAAGGAAAGAGGTTATAACAAAGGACGTTTCAGCTTTAATGTAAAGGGAGGACGTTGTGAGGCTTGTTCCGGAGATGGTATTATCAAGATAGAAATGCATTTTCTGCCTGATGTATATGTTCCTTGTGAAGTGTGTGACGGAAAGCGTTATAACAGGGAAACACTTGAAGTTAAGTATAAGGGAAAGAGCATATATGATGTGCTTGATATGACAGTTGAGGATGCAGTTGATTTCTTTGAAAATGTGCCATCAGTCAGAAGAAAAATAGAAACTCTTAATGACGTTGGACTTTCATACATTAAGTTAGGACAGCCATCTACAGAGCTTTCAGGTGGAGAGGCACAGAGAATAAAGCTTGCTACAGAGCTTTCAAAAAGAAGTACAGGAAAGACTATATACATTCTTGATGAGCCTACAACAGGACTTCATTTTGCAGATGTCCACAAGCTTGTTGATATACTTCATAAGCTTGCGGAGGGCGGTAACACTGTTGTTGTTATTGAGCATAATCTTGATGTTATCAAAACAGCCGATTATATTATAGATATGGGACCAGAAGGCGGCGACAGAGGTGGTACAGTTATTGCAAAGGGTACACCAGAAGAGGTTGCCAAGGTTAAGAAGTCTTATACGGGACAGTATGTTAAGAAGTATTTATAAGGATGGTGCAGATGACGGCATTGTGGATGAAAGTTCAATGATAGAAGATGTTTAAAATATCTAAATTGGCAAATTTGAAAATTGCAGGTGCTGGTCAGTGTTATAAATTATAAAAACATATCTTTTATAGTTATTTTGAATAATATAAAGTGTAAAAATACGACATTTGATTGCTAGGAGAAGAAAAATGGTATCAGGCATTATATTTGATATGGATGGTATTCTTATAGATTCAGAAAGACAGTCTAATGAGGGCTGGCTATGGGCGGCAGGGCAGCTTGGAGTGGATATGCCCATGTGGCTTATAGACAGCTTTAAGGGTGCTCCGGCAGAGCTTTGCTGCAAGTTCTTTGATGATTATTACAAGGGTGTGATAGATTATTGGGAAGCGAAGGAGCTTAGAACACAGCATGTATACAAGATAAGGGAAACAGAAGGTATTCCTGTTAAAAATGGCGTAAAGGACATATTTGAATATATAAGAAATAATGGATTAAAGTGTGCAGTTGCTACATCAACAAGGCGTGAAAGTGCTGAGAAAACACTTCATGAAATAGGAGTGTGGGATTATCTTGATGCAGTTGTATATGGAGATGAAGTCGAACATGGAAAGCCAGAACCAGATATATTCCTTCGTGCGGCTAAGGCAATAGGCGTAAATCCTTCAGAGGCAGTAGTAGTTGAGGACAGCATTAATGGCATTAAGGCTGGATATGCGGCAGATATGAGAGTTGTTCATATTCCTGATACAATAGCAATAGATGATGATATCAGGAAGCTTACATATATGGTATGTGCTGACCTTAATGGACTTATTGATGTTGTGGAAAGTATTAACAAACCAGTTATTAACAGGAAAAATGTTATCAATGCATTTGCAGAGTATGTAAGAAATTATGACCCATCAGATGAAAAGATAAAGCTTAAGATAGATCATACCTACAGAGTAGCAGGACTGTGTCAAAGAATTGCAGAATCATTAGGCTTAAGTGAACCAGATGTAGATATTGCATGGCTTCTTGGAATGTTACACGATATAGGAAGATTTGAGCAGATAAGGCGTTTCGGTACATTTAATGATGTCCAGTCAGTAGACCACGCAGAATTCGGGGCAGATCTGCTGTTTAAGGAAGGTCTTATAAGGAAGTTTGCAGAAGGGTATTATGAAGAATGTGAGCTTGCACGTTCAGGGAATGAAGAAGCTGAGCAGATAATAAAAAATAATGAGCACCACAATAAAGATACAGGACTTCTTGAAATGGCAATAAGACAGCATAATAAGTATCGTGTAAAAGAAGACCTCACCGAAAGACAGCGTATGTTTTGTGATATACTGCGTGATGCAGATAAGGTTGATATATTTAAGGTAAATGCAGATATTCCTATGGAGATTATATATGATGTAACAACAGAGGAGCTTAAGAACGGAGTTATAACCAAAGAGGTACTTGAGAGCTTTTATAAGAAGGAAACAGTACTTAAAAGTGTAAGAAGGAGTGCAGTTGACCATATAGTAGGGCATATATCACTGCTTTTTGAACTTGTGTATAAAGAAAGTTATAGACAGGCCAAGGAACAAGGTTATGTATATAAACTGCTGGACTTTAAGTCTGATGTACCTGAGGTTAATGCAGAATTTGGCGATATGAGGAAATATGTAGACGAGTTCCTTATGGAAATATAAAGCTGTATAAATCTGAAATTAAGCGGTATAAGCATGCAACAGATTAATAATAGGAGGTTGTGTTGTATGGGATTGTAATAAAGATTGAAGAATATGCTTGTCATTATACCGCTTGTTTACTATAATAAATGTATATATGAGTTGTAGATGTGTTATATATACTGATATATACTTTGAAAGTAATAGGAGAAAATATAAGACAATAAAAGCAGTAAATTGCTATACATAAATTGTTATGTAAAATATCTAATTTATGTAGGTGTGATATGTATATGTGTGTTATTTATATGATGCCAGGGGCAAAAGGTCTAAACTCACATGAGCTTGCTCATAGGTGGGTGAAAGACCTTGAGATCCGCCCTGATATGAGCATAAAAGTGGGATGATAATCCCACGATATGCGAATATTGGGGAGAATTGTGGGAGTGCGTAGCACGGAACAATTCGTAGGTATCAAAGTCGGGGACTTTTGCCCCGACATCATTTATATATGCGTATTGTGTCTGGATATTTTTTATGATTAGCTGATTAAAGTATAGAAATGCATATAAATATATCTTCAGCACAAACTTATGATTAGGAAAGGGACAATATGAATCAGGAAAAGGTTATAGTTATTGACTTTGGCGGACAGTACAACCAGTTAGTTGCACGTCGTGTCCGTGAATGTAACGTATATTGTGAGATATATTCTTACAAAACACCTCTTGAGCAGATTAAGGCGATGAACCCTAAAGGAATTATCCTTACAGGTGGTCCGAATAGCTGCTATGAAGAATGTTCACCTACTTGTACTAAAGAGCTTTTTGAACTTGGTGTTCCAGTGCTTGGATTATGTTATGGTGCTCAGCTTATGCAGCACGTTCTTGGCGGCAAGGTTGAGAAAGCTCCAGTAAGAGAGTATGGAAAGACAGAGACATTTGTTGATAAGAGCAGTGCTTTATTTGGAGATGTTTCAGAAAAGACTATCGTGTGGATGAGCCATTTTGACTACATTTCACAGGTTGCTCCAGGATTTAAGATAATTGCACATACAGCAGACTGTCCAGTGGCAGCAGCAGAGTGTGCAGAAAAGAATCTCTATGCAATCCAGTTCCATCCAGAAGTTCTTCATACACAGGAAGGTACTAAGATGCTTCACAACTTTGTGCGTGGAGTATGCGGATGTGCTGGAACCTGGAAAATGGATGCATTTGTAGAGAATACTATTAAGGAAATACGTGAAAAGGTTGGCGATGGTAAAGTATTACTTGCACTTTCTGGTGGAGTTGATTCATCAGTGGCAGCAGGTCTTCTTTCAAGAGCTATTGGAAAGCAGCTTACATGCGTATTCGTAGACCATGGTCTTCTTCGTAAGAACGAGGGCGATGAGGTTGAAAGTGTATTCGGTCCAGAAGGACAGTTTGACCTTAACTTTATAAGGGTAAATGCACAGGAAAGATATTACTCTAAGCTTGCAGGTGTTACTGAACCAGAGGCTAAGAGAAAGATAATCGGTGAAGAGTTCATTCGTGTGTTTGAGGAAGAAGCCAAGAAGATTGGTGCAGTTGACTTCCTTGCACAGGGAACTATATATCCAGACGTTGTAGAGAGTGGACTTGGCGGTGAATCAGCGGTAATCAAGTCACATCACAATGTAGGTGGTCTTCCAGATTTCGTTGATTTCAAGGAGATTATTGAGCCACTCCGTGATTTATTCAAGGATGAAGTACGTAAGGCTGGTCTTGAACTTGGCATACCAGAACATCTTGTGTTCCGTCAGCCATTCCCAGGTCCAGGACTTGGAATAAGAATTATCGGCGAAGTAACAGGCGACAAGGTGCGTATCGTACAGGATGCTGATTACATCTACCGTGAAGAAGTAGACAAGGCAGTAGAAGCCTACAAGAAAGAAAATGGCAAGGCACCAGCCTGGATGCCAAACCAGTACTTTGCAGCCCTCACTAATATGCGTTCAGTTGGTGTTATGGGTGATGAAAGAACTTATGACTACGCAGTTGCACTTCGTGCAGTCAATACAATTGACTTTATGACAGCCGAAAGTGCCGAGATACCATTTGAGGTACTCCAGACAGTTATGAGTAGAATTATAAACGAGGTGCGTGGGGTTAATAGGGTATTCTATGACCTGACTAGTAAGCCACCGGGAACGATTGAGTTCGAATAGTAAACAGAGCTTCATAAATGGCGTAAATAAGCCATTTATGGGGCTTTTTCTTTTGTCGTGATACCTATATGATACCTGTTTTGATAGTACCACAGATATTAATGAGTACTAAACAGAAGTGTCATAGGTATTATCTATTATCACATTTCTTTTAATTTTCAAAAATTATCCCAATTATATGAAGCACCAAAAACTGGTGCAAATTAGTGAAAATACACCAGTGGTGTCACTTCCGTAATTTGTGGGTTGGTTATAGAATTTATCTCACAGAAAGTTTTTAACACACGATGTGCAAGTATTGCCACAATGTTACCTGATGACGCCGACAGTGTTTGTAGAGACATCTTTATTGGTTTAAGTATGGATTAATTGTACTTAAAGATAAAAAAGTCCGCCAGAGAATATGTTTTGACGAAAAAAGTCCATGAGAGAATATTTAGCAAATTCATGATTTGAATTAGAATGAATGATGTAATCAAGAGACAGGGGGCTGCAATATTTGTAAAAAAACCGCTATTGTACCCTTATCTGAGAAAAAGGGTCGGGTATGTCCCTTTTAAAATATAAGACAAGAAAATACAATAGTTGCAACGAGTTATATAGAAGTTGTAGCTGCCAATATAAGTGTTTGATACATACCGGCAATTGCCGGGGAGAGGAGGTGAATGCACCATGGAAAAGTTATATTACACAGCAAAAGAGGTTGCTGAGATGCTTGATGTATCGGTATCTCATGCATACAAAGTAATAAGAGAAGCTAACAGTGAATTATCTTCTAAAGGCTTCTATGTCAGAGCCGGCAGAGTCAGCCGTAAGTATCTTGACAGTAAAGTATATGACTTATGTGATAAGACAGCATAAGGGAAAGGAGCAGTTGTATGGCAGCATACAAGGATGAGGCGAGGGGGACATGGTATGTATCCTTCCACTACAACGATTGGACAGGTAAAAACAAAAGAAAGCTAAAGCGTGGCTTTCGGACGAGAAAGGAGGCATTGGAATACGAGCAGAAGTTTCTGCTGCAGCAGGCAACAAATCTGGATATGAGGTTTGAAGATTTCTACAAGCTGTATGAGGAAGATTTAAAGCCTAAGCTGAAGCTTAACACGTGGCGTACAAAGGATGTCATTTTTCAGAAGAAGCTGATTCCATATTTCAAGGACAAGAAGATGAATGAAATCAGTCCTGCGGATATTATCAAATGGCAGAATGAGATGATCAAGAAGAGACAGGCAGACGGTAAGCCCTATAAGCCGACTTATCTGAAAACAATGCAGTCAGAGCTGTCAGCCATATTTAATCATGCGGTACGCTTTTACAATCTAAGAGAAAATCCTGTAAAGAAGGCTGGGACGATAGGTAAAGGCAAAGCTGATGAGATGGATTTCTGGACAAAAGAAGAATATCTCAAGTTCATAGAATGTGTAAAAGACAAGCCAATATCTTATTATGCATTCCAGATTCTTTACTGGTGCGGAATAAGGGAAGGTGAACTGCTTGCCCTGACACCAGCAGATATTGATTTTGAGAATAAGAAACTTCATATCACAAAGTCTTATCAGTATATCAATGGTGAAGATATCATCACAGATCCTAAGACGGAAAAGAGCAGAAGGGATGTTGTAATACCTGATTTTCTGGTAGAAGAGTTAAGACAGTTTATCGGAATGTTGTATGGATATGGCAGAGATGACAGAATATTTCAGATTACAAAATCTTATTTGCATCACGAGATGAGCAGAGGAGCTAAAGCGGCTGGAGTAAAGAGAATAAGAATTCATGATCTCAGGCATTCGCACATTTCTTTACTTATTCGCCTGGGTTTTTCAGCGGTAGCCATTGGAAACAGGGTTGGACATGAGAGCCAGACAATAACATTTCATTATGCACATATGTTTCCGACAGAGCAGATTGAGATGGCTGATAAGCTTAATGAAGAATTTGTGCCGGGTACAGGGAATGGAGGTGATGTTCAGTGAGTGGAGTTCATAAGAATCCGACAATCAGTTTTCGCATATCAGACTATGAAAGGCGTGAAATTGAAGCAAGAATCAAGGCAAGTGGAATGATGAAGAAAACATTTTTTACAAGATGCTGTATCTATGGTCGAATCTGTGTTGTAGGTAAGAAAGAAACTGTATATATGCTTGTGCAGACGCTTGAGAAGATGCAGGCAGATATTCACAAAATGTATGATGAAATCATAGAAACAGGACAGATAAAAGAAAAAGAATCACCGGTTGATGGTGAAGCTTATACAGATATTGAAGAATTGCAGCATGACTATCTTGCTATGATAAAAACAGTTGTGGATATGCTGGATGGAGCAAAATACCTCTGGCAGAAATAGTGGCTTTCCTGACGGCAATCGGGAAAGCCACGGCAGATAACAAAAGCGGGCTTCTGTTACCAAAACACCAATTAAAGTATAACAGCAGCCCACTTTTGAGACAATGATTATTTACGAAAGTGAGGCAGACAGTGGAAACAAATACAGAATTAAAAATGATACACCTCTCTGAGGTTGAATCACAGCAGATTAAATGGCTGTGGTATCCATTTATCCCTTATGGAAAGCTGTCAATAGTGCAGGGAGACCCCGGTGATGGGAAATCTACGCTGATACTTAATATTGCAGCAAAGCTGTCAATGGGAGAATGTATAGATGAAAATATGAATATTACTGAGCCTGTAAATGTAATATATCAAACGGCAGAAGACGGACTTGCAGATACAGTCAAGCCAAGACTTGAAGCAGCAAATGCAGACTGTAGCAGAATATCAATCATAGATGAGTCTGATAAGAGTGTTAGTATGACGGATGACAGGATAGAGGAAGCTATAAAAAGAGAAATGCGAAGTTGTGCATCTTTGATCCGATACAGGCTTATCTTGGCGGTGATACTGATATGAACCGGGCAAATGAAGCCAGAGAAATGACGAAGAAGCTGGGAAGTATTGCTGAAAGAACTGGCTGTGCCATTGTTCTTATCGGTCATATGAATAAAGGCTCAGGAGCAAAGGCTGCTTACAGGGGAATGGGTTCCATTGATTTCTTTGCTGTGGCAAGGAGTGTAATGCTTGTCGGCAGAATAGAAGGGCAGAGTAATCTCAGGGCAATGATACAGATAAAGAATAATCTTGCAGCATTTGGTCATCCAAAAGCGTTTGAATTGGCAGAGGACGGATTTCATTGGTTAGGTGATTATGAAATTACTGCTGATGAAGTACTGGGCGGTATGGTGCCAAAGGCAAGTAAACTTGAGATGGCAAAGCAATTTTTAAGAGAACAGGCAGAAAGAACACAGAAAATTTTAAGTACAGAGATTATAGAACTTGCAGCACAGGAAGGAATATCGAAAAGAACACTTGAGACAGCAAAGAAGGAACTTAAGATAAAGGCTGAGCGTTGCAATAATAACTGGTACTGGAATTTGCGAGCATAAAAATCTAACATCGCAACATTGCAAAGTGTCAGGTTTTGCAATCTTGAAGCTTGCAAGGTTGCAAAATATATAGACCTTGCGATGTTGCGGTCTTGAAAAGAAAGGACAATTACTATGACATTATTTGAAGAACTTGGTGTTGAGTATAAAGAAGTGGATGGCATTTTATATCCTATTTTATCTGTTGATGAAGCAGAATACAATCTTGCGGATATTGGAAAATATGGTTGGATGTGGCTTAGGTATATGGAAGAAAATGAACCTTCTGAGTATCGTCATATGGCAAGAACAGGACAGCTTAGAAAGCAGGCAGAAGCAGTAAATGAAGAAGCTTATGAACGATTGGATAATATTGAAGCGGCGTGGTTGAAAAAGCACATGACAGGTAAAAAGAAAACATTTATGGAGCAGCTGCATTTGCTGAATCAGGCGAGAGCGATGGCAGAGGAAATAGTGATAAATGAGATTGTGTTTAAGTGCAGATAGGCTTTAAAAGGCTGATGCCAAAACCCTCGGAGAGCCCCCGCAGTTTTGTCAGTATGACGAAACTGCTAGGGGGTTATCATCTATGGCAGAGCCAAGATGATAATTGTATCTCTCCGACAGAAAAATACGAATAAGAAAGGACAAAATGCCTATGGGAAATGTATCATACTCTGCTCATATAAGCAATGGCAAGAGTGCGATAACAAGTAAAAAAGCACTTGCAGGAGTTGCAAAGCATAACCTGCGTAAATATAAATCCGCAGATTACAGCTCAGATAATATTAGGCTGATTTATGGAACAACAGATTTGTTTCAAGATGTTAAGAGGGTATATCACAGGGAATTTGATGATGTGGTAAAAGAATATAACAGTAGACAGAAAAGAGAAGACCGAAAGATAAAGGATTATTTTGAACATGTTGCAGGTCTTAATCAGGATATGGCGGTAGAGATTATTTTTCAATGCGGGGACAAGAAATATTGGGACGAGCATTGGAAAAACAAAAATTATATGTCTGAGGTATTTGATTATATTCTTGAATGCTTGCAAAAGCTACTGCCGGAGTTCAAGATTGCAAATGCGGTCATACACTTTGATGAAGCTAGCCCGCATATGCATGTGGTAGGCGTTCCGGTATGGGAAGGAGCAAAGCGTGGCTTATCTAAGAAAGTATCAAAAAGAAATGTATTTACACCACAAACATTATCTGTGATTCTTCAAGATAAATTAAGAGCGGAGGCAAGTTATGGATTTGAATGTTATTTCAAGGAACAGCTGGCAGAGAAGAAAAAAGGTCGCAACCATGACTTGTCTGTGACGGAATATAAGGTAGCACAGGAGAGTAGGAAGCTTGCTGATATAAAGCAGCAGAACAATGAAGAACAGGAGAAAAACACTAAACTGAGAAGCAATAACGCAAGCATATCATATCAGATTGCTACACAGGAACAACGCCATAGTAGAAATCTGGATGTTATAGCTGCTGATGAGGACAGGCTGGAGACAGTCAGGAGTAGTATTAATGCAGCAGAAACGGAATATGCAAAATATGAAGATATGATTACGGATAAAAAGAATAATCTGGAACTTCTTTCTTCTAAGGAACGTGAACTGATAGAGAAAACGAAAATTGCAGAGAGTGTATATGATCTGTTCCGACAGGGTGGAAATGATGATGTCAGGGATAAGCTTATTGATGTGATGTATGAGAATCAGAAGCTTAGAGAGGAAAATACGACATTAAAGGAACTGCTGGGAAAGGCGTATGAGTTTATGAAGCTGTTTGTGATCGATGGGGTTAATCTGTTGGAGAGGTTCCTGGAGAGTGTGGGGAAGATGGTTGTAAAGAATAAAAATAAGTGAAACAGATAATAAAAAAATGATATTTTAAAATCTAAATATATGTGATATAATTAATGCATCGCTTAGAGCTTGAAAATACAGGAGACCAGTTAAATGGGTATTAAATTATTATTGAATGATTATTATGATTTACTTAAATTAATGCATGATAATGAAGCTATTATATTAGATGAAAAGGTGATACCTTTGACACAGCAACAGATAGCAACGACATTAAATTACAGTAAGATGAAAGTTAATAGCATGTTTGGTGTGCTTCAAAAAGAAGGTTTTGTTGAACAAAAAACACGGGGCAAGTACGTTTTAACGGACACTGCTGAGAGTATAATAAAAACAATAGAAAAACTATCTGATTGACGAGTTAGTAAAAACAGGAGGACAAGATGGATTTAGATAGATTGAAGGATTTGATAAAGAAATATCGCGAAAATATGAAATATTATCACGATACAAAAAATGCCTATAATGAAACCGAATGTAGAGATGAATATATAAATCCATTGTTGGAGTGCTTTGGGTGGGATGTACAAAATGTACAAGGAAAATTACCTCAATATAAAGAGGTAGTTGTGGAAAGATTTTCTAATTATTCTGAAAGACCAGATTATACATTAACATTGAATGGAGTATCTAAATTATTTGTAGAAGCCAAAAAACCGAGTGTGGATATAGTTGTGGAAACAGAACCTGCTATTCAGGCAAGAAAATATGGTTGGAATGCAAATCATGCTATGGTGATACTAACAAATTTTGAAGATATGCTGATATATGATACAACAATAAAACCAGCACCTGGGGATAATGCAAGAACAGCTTTGTACCGAAAATATTATTTTGAAGAATACGCTAAAAAATTTGATGAGATCAATGCACTCGTTTCTAAAGAAAGTGTCTATAGTGGAGCATATGATGATTTTGTAGCCAAGAATTTTCAAGAAAGTGAAAAATATCATACAAAGATCGATAACATTTTTTTAGAGCAGATTAATTCGTGGCGGTTAGAGATAGGAAGGTATTTGTATTCTAATAATGTTAGGTATCATGATGAACGTGTATTAAACGATGTGGTTCAGGAATTTATCAATCAGATTATTTTTTTACGTATATGTGAAGATAGAAAACTCCCGCTGTACAAGAAATTATATGAAATGACAAGCGATAAAACAGAGCTACAGAGGATATTAACAGAAACATTTAGGGAAGCTGATAAAAAGTATAATTCAGGCCTTTTTAAGGGAGAAAATCCTATATTCGACCTAAGCGCAGATGTTATATTTGATATGATTGAAATGTTATATTATCCTAAGACACCATACTTATTTAACATAATAGAACCAAGTGTTTTAGGAAAAATATATGAATCATTTTTGGCTGAAAGTTTAACAATATCTGGCGGAGAGGTTTTATTAGCTAAGAAAAATGAATATAAAAATAGATCTGTTGTTAGTACCCCAGTTGAAATTGTTAAATATATGGTAAAAAATACCTTAGATCCAATATGTAAAGGAAAGAGTCCAAAAGATATTGCTGAACTAAGAATAGCAGATATTGCGTGTGGTTCAGGTGTCTTTTTAGAAGAGGCATACCAGTTTATTATTGATTACTGTGAAAAGTGGTATTTGGAAAATAATCCTGATTATCTTCTTGAAATGGAAAATGGTAAGAAAAAATTGCCAATTGTTGATAAGCGCGAAATTTTAAAGAAGTGTATTTATGGTGTTGATATTGATATTCATGCAGTAGAAGTTAGTAAATTTTCTTTGTTGCTTAAGTTATTGGAGAATGAGACAGAACCATCAGTTAAAGAGGTAGCTCCTATTTTGCCAAATCTTGACGAGAATATTCTATCAGGAAATTCTCTCATATCTGATAAAGATGTTGAAAATATTGAATTATCAGTTGATGAATTGGTAAAGATGTCGCCATTTGATTGGAACAGTATTAATAATGGTGGAAAGTTTGATGCGATTCTTGGAAATCCACCTTATGTAAAGACTGAGGATATGAATGTGTTGTCAGGTGAAGCTGAATTTTCGATATATAAGAATAAGTACAAAACAGCATTTAAACAATTTGATAAGTATTATTTGTTTGTGGAGCAAGCATTTGAACTGCTGAAAGATTCAGGGGTATTGTGCTACATAATCCCAAATAAGTTTTATAAAATTGCATCGGGACAAGAACTAAGAAATCTTATTTGTGGCAACATATCTGAAATTGTAGATTTTGGAGATACACAGCTATTTCCGGATAAGACAATTTATAGTTCAATTATTACCATTGGAAAAAGAGCTAATTCAAATGTAAAGTACTCATATGTTAAATCTGTAACTGATTTGTGGACAGGATATAATGTTAATAGTGTAGAAGTCAAAAATACAGATTTAACGAAAAATCCATGGAGTCTTACGACTGATACGAACTTTATGCAGCTTATAAGTGATATTCGGGATAAGGCGGTGCCTCTTTCTAAGGTGGTTAATATATTTAATGGTATTCAGACAAGTGCAGAAAGACCTGAAAAATTTTCGGATAAAAAGGAAGTATACTGGTTCGATTATTCTTGCATAGAATCAGAAGATGAAAAGTGTATTAATATTGAAAGATTCGGAGAACATTACAGTATTGAAAAAGATATCTTGAAGCCATATTTTAAGCCGACAAAAGCAAGTGAAAAGGGAATGAATACGTATTCTGTATTATCGACTGATAAAAAAATTATTTTTCCATATGATACAAAAGGAAAATTAATTGATATGGATACTATGCAGAAAAAGTACCCAGGAGCGTTGAAATATTTGCTGGATTGTTATGACAGACTAGTTCCGAGATGTTTGAATAATGGAGTAGGCAGAGATGTTCCAGATGCAACAACAGATACATGGTATAAATATGGAAGGACTCAGGCTTTAACAGCATTTATTAATACACCTAAACTGATTGTTAGAATATTAAGTAAAGAGCCAATGTATGCATATGATAAAGATGATATGTTAATTGCATCTGGTGGAACGGCAGGATATTGTGCTATTAGTGAATTAGAAGATAAAGAGTATGATTTGGAGTACATCCAGGCATGGTTAGCACATCCATATACAGAAAAATATTTTCAAATGCAAGGAAGCGATTTTGAAAATGGATTTACCGCCAGAGGAACATTTTTGCTTAAGAAGTTGCCATTTATCAAATTAAATTTTTCAGATGCGAAACAAAAAAAGCTATATGATGATGTGGTACTAAAAACAAGAAAAATATATGCTTTAAATGAGCAAATGATAAAACGTCCCGATAAGGCATCTGTTAGAGTATTAGAAAAGGAAAAGAACAGAATAATTGTTGAGATACAAGACTTGATAGGAAAAGTATATCGACAGGAAATATAAGGTGATCAGATGAAACTAAAAGAAAATAATTCTGCTCAGAAATTAAGAGGGGCATATTATACACCATTACCGCTTGCGGAGATGATGGTGAAATTGTTTTCAAGTGATGAATCAATAAAGACAGTTTTAGAACCTAGCTGTGGAGATGGTGTGTTTATAGATGCTCTTGACGATATGAAAATGCTGGAGCAACTTAATGATGCTACAGCAATTGAGATTGAGCAAGATGAGGTAGAAAAGTTAAAACATAGATTTGCCAATTCAAAAAAGATAGAAATAATTAATCGAGATTTCTTTGATTATTATGAAAACACATATGAAAAGAAATTTGATTTGATTCTTGGAAATCCACCATATATAAGATATCAGTATCTTGAAGAAAATCAAAGAATACTTATGTCAGAAATTTTAGTATCGCAGGGAATGAAATCTAATAGGCTTGTAAATACTTGGGTTGGATTTATGGTGGCTTGTGTAAATCTTCTTTCGGATAATGGAAAAATAGCATTTGTAATTCCAGCAGAAATTTTGCAGGTTGCATATGCAGAAGATTTAAGATTATTTTTGGCAAATCATTTATCGAAGATTACGCTTATAACTTTTGAAGAATTAGTATTTCCAGATATAGAGCAAGAAATAGTTGTTTTTATTGGAGAAAAAGGGACAGAAGAGAAAGGCATTAGAATTATTGAATTAAATAATCTAGATGATTTGAATGATTTTGATATTGATACAAATGGATTTCAGAAATTACAGCATGTGCATGAGAAGTGGACAAAGTATTTCACAAATAACAAAGAAAATGAATTAATATCAAAGATTCGTAAAGATAATCGTTTTCAGATGTTATCAGATACAGCATTGATAAATGTCGGAATAACAACAGGAAACAATAAGTATTTTTCAGTTAATGATAAAACAGTTAGACAATATGAATTAGAGAAGGTTGTTCGACCATTAATAGGTAGAAGTGCACATGCACATAGTGTTTATTTTAATGAAGAAGACTGGAAGGAAAATGTTGATGCTGGTAAGGCTGCGTACTTGATTGATTTTCCAGAAGTTGAGTATGAGAGGTACCCAGATAAGCACAAGGAATACATTCATTTGGGAGAAGTAAATGGAGAGAATGAAGGGTATAAGTGTTCTATTAGAGATAGGTGGTATAGAATTCCATCTGTGTGGGTGCCAGATGCGTTTTTTCTAAGAAGAAATAATCTTTATCCTAAGTTTGTGTTGAATTGTTGCAATGCTGTATCAACGGATACAATGCATAGAATCAAATTTAATGATGGTGTTGAGCCAGAAAGAATTTTATTGTCCTATTATAATAGTATATCTTTTGCTTTCACGGAATTGTGTGGTAGAAGTTATGGCGGAGGTGTACTAGAAATTCTTCCTGGAGAAGTAGGAAATATATTAGTGCCTATAATAGATGATATACCTATTGAAATTGTAAGGCAGGTGCTTAGAGAGGTAGATCGGATTGTAAGAGAAGATGAACCGATAGAAAATGCATTGGATATTGTCGATAAGGAAATATTAATTAATAGTATTGGAATTGAAGAAGCATTATGTAAAGATGTAAGAACTATTTGGAAAAAGTTGCAGAGAAGAAGATTGAAGAGAAGTTAATGTAAGCTATATTAATTTGTCTTAAGGAAAGAAGGAATATTATGGCAGGATTCACAATTGATTTAGCAGGAAGAGTAAGAAATTTTGATTTGCCCAAAAATCAGCCATTGATACCATTATATGAAGCTATTGTAAATTCTATATATGCTATACAAGAGAGACAGCAAAAAGAAGAATTTGATGGAAAAATTGAAGTAGAAATAATTAGAGATCCTCAACAAGTAGCAGAAATAGAAGGAATTGATAAAAGTATAAATGAAATAACAGGTTTTAGGATTATTGATAATGGCGTTGGATTAGACGATAATAATATGAAATCTTTTTTGCAATCTGATTCTACATATCGAGCAGATAAAGGTGGTAAGGGCGTAGGCAGATTTTCATGGTTAAAAGCATTTTCAAAAACGCATATTGAAAGCGTATATAAGGACGAAAATGATGGAGTATGGGTAAAAAGAGAATTTGAGTTTTCTTTAGATAAATTAGATATTGATGATAGACTTGTTGAAGAAAAAGGTGCATTTGAAAATAGAACTTGTGTGTCGCTTATTGATTATTTGCCAACATATCGCAAACATGTGAATAAGAATGCAGAAACAATAGCTATGAAGATAATGCAACATTGTATGATTTATTTAATGTCTCCAAAATGTCCTCAGATATGTGTAATAGACGAGGAACGATACAGTATCAATAGTATGTTTGAAAAGAAGATATATCGAGAACGTGAGAGTGCTAATATTGATGTAAATGGAGAAAAATTTGAAATATTACATACTCAGGTACATGATATATCAGTTGGTGGAAGCAAATTGTTTTTATTTGCGAATGATAGAATGGTAAAAGATATAGATTTAAATAAAGAAATTGTAGATTTAGATAAAAATATATTTGAAGATAAGGGATATTATTATGTTGGTATTTTATCAGGAAAATTTTTGGACGACAATGTTGATATGAATAGAACATCGTTTGATATTTCAGAAAATAAGGAAGATGAAGAAGTTTCAATGGAAGATATTGTGCTTGCAGCCAAATCAGAAGTGGAAAAATATTTGTCTGAATATTTGGATGAGGTCCATAAAAATAAAGATGAGCATATTAGAAAGTATATACATAATAATGCACCGCAATTTAGACATTTATTAAAATATATGCCGGAATCAATAAATAAAATAAAACCGGGCTTAACTGATAATAAGTTAGATGAAGAATTATATAAGATAAAAAGGAAGTTTGATACTGAACTAAAAAAAGCTAATAAAGAAATTTTAGAAAAAATAGATGTTGGAACTGAAAATTTAGCAGAGTATAAAGATAAATTTGAAACTCAATTTCAAAAAATAAGTGAGGCTAATATGGCAGCGTTAGCAGAATATGTTGCACATAGAAAAGTTGTATTAGAATTGCTGAAAAAAGGAATTAATATTAAAGAAGATGGAAAATTTAATAAAGAGGCATATATCCATAATCTTATATATCCAATGCGCAGAACATCAGATGAAATAGAATATTCTTCACATAATTTATGGTTAATAGATGAAAGACTTTCGTATAGTGAGTATATATCTTCAGATATACCATTCGATAATAATCCTAAAGAAGAAAGAACGGATGTTATGATACTTGATAGTCCAGTTGCGGTTTCGGATGAAGATAATTCTGGTAAAGAATATGAAACAATTGTTATTTTAGAGTTAAAGAGACCTATGAGAGATGATTATACATATGCGGAGAATCCTGTGGATCAAATGCTTGAGTATGTTGAAAAGTTGTCTTCAAATAAAGTTTCAGATAAGAATGGGAGAATAATTAGGGTAGGTGAGAATACGCAGTTTTATTTGTATGCAGTTTGCGATATAACTCCTTCTCTAAAAAAGGTTGCGTTTAGAAATGATTTTAAAGAAACACCAGATAAGATGGGATTATATAAGTATCATGAAAAAAGCCACTCTTATATAGAGATACTGTCATTTGATAAAATATTAAATGATGCAGAAAAAAGAAATAGAATTTTGTTTGATAAATTGGGTGTATGAATATATTAGGAGACATTTTTTCAGAGTATCTGGGTAAAATATAATACATAAAGAATAAGGTGGGGAAAAGAATTATGTATTATAGGACTTTGTATACAGTTGAAACTCTGAAAGAAATGATAGAAAATATTGATATATATATTTCATATGATGATAATCAAATGGATGATTTTTTATTAATATGCTATGGCAATAAAGTTCAAGTAGCATGTATGCTTAATTACAAAATGTTGAGTTATTTGAGATATAATGTGAATAAGACAGTTAATGGAATTATATTTTTTTATAATAATGATTGTGATTTAGTTGAATTGATAAAACGATACATTAAAGGAGGAAAATTAATGTCAGAAATAGCAATGGATGAAGTTAAAGAGGAGTTGGAACAATATTCGGATGATGATTTGTATAATATAAATTCATGGGGAGCCGATTTATCGTTTAGAGAAATAATAACAATGTATGATGATGATGAGTTGTTAAAGCCCGAGTTACAAAGAAAGTATGTATGGAGTAGAGCAGAAGCTAGTAGATTTATTGATTCAATACTATTAGGATTACCAGTTCCAAGTGTTTTCTTTGCCAAAGAACCCAATGAAACAATGCTAATAATAGATGGATTTCAAAGAATAATGACAGTGTATGATTATGTAAAGGGTGTTTTTTCAGGTGATGGAAAAGTATTTAAATTATCTAATAGCGAAAATATAAATGTTCGATGGAGAGGAAAGGCATTTGCGGAATTAGATATTGAGGAAAAAAGAAGAATAAGAGGAACAACTATTCATGCAATAATATTTGAACAGAAATATCCGAGGAATGATACAGGAATGTTCCAAATTTTTGAGAGAATCAATACGGGTGGAAGAACACTAAAACCCCAGGAGATAAGAAATTGTGTATATCAAGGGAAATGTAACAAATTATTGTTTGATTTAAATAAAATAGAAGAGTGGAGAGAATTGTTAGGATCTAAAGAAGAAGATGCACGTATGGCAGATTTGGAATTGATTTTAAGATTTTTCGCAATGAGAGAATTGATATATAGGGAAGAAAATCATCTCAAACAAATTAATTTGGCAAAATATTTAAATAAATATATGAGTGATAAAACTAATGTTAGTGACTCTGATATTCAGGAGATGAGTGACAACTTTATAATCATGATAAAAAAATGTAAGGAAATATTTGGTGAAGTAGCATTTAAAAATTTGAAAAAAAATTCAAATGAATATACCAATAAGATTAATCCGGCTATATTTGACGCCATAGCAGTTTCAACATTGTATGCGGATCGTAAGGGAGTAATCGATGAAAATGTTGATTATCAGAAGAAACATATGGAATTGTTGCAAAATGAAGATTTTAAAACAGCTGCTAGTCACAGAACGACTAATACCGAAAATATTTACAAGAGAATTAATTTAGCTTCACAGATTATATATGGTGTCACATATGAAAGATGAATATAAAATAAAATGGGAAGAGGCTGAAAGAGAATTACAAGAAATAAAGCAATGGATTGATAGTGGACGTAATAAATTTGATTCAAAGACGAGATATTTAATATCATATGCCGTAATTAAGGCTAGTGGTACAGTTGAGGTAGTGTTTAAAAAGATAATATACGATTTTTTATCTGAAAATGTAAAGGAGGAGACAGCATTTTATATTGAAAAAATGATTTTGGACAGTTCTTGCAATCCTAATGTAGGAAATATGAGTAATATTCTTCAAAATATATCGGCAGATTTGAGAAGAGTATTTGATGATATGGTAAAACAAAGCGGTAAGAAAGATAAGATTAATTCCCTGGTTCAATTAAGAAATGATTTTGCACATGGTGAATGTATAACGGTATCTATTGAAACAGTTATTACATATTTTGAAGCAGCAAAAGAGATCATATTAATATTAGAAAATATAGTTAATAAAAACTATACAGATATTGAGACTGAGTGATACTCATATGATACCTAAATTTTTGGAAACATAAAATAATTGTGATAAAAGGTGGAGTAATCGCCATTAAAAGTTCTAGAAATCAAGCTTTTACAGGGATAATAAGTTTCTCTGCGGGGAGTTTGAGTAGTAAACAGAGCTTCAGAAACAGCGAAAACAAGCCGTTTCTGGAGCTTTTTTGTTAGGGCAAGACCCTGTTTCCAGGATGGAATTTTTCGTGTTCCGAAAAATGGAATGCTGGAAACAAATAAACCACTTGCTATGCGAGTGGTTGGAAATGCTTTAGCTTACAGAAAAAATCTCCAGTGCTATAATAATGTTGGTTCGCCAACCACATTACAAGCAGAGGTATCCATATGGATATGAATAGTTTAGCACACACCAAATGGAATTGTAAGTATCACATTGTATTTGCACCAAAGTATCGTAGAAAAATAATATATGGACAGCTAAAGCGTGATTTAGGTAACTTCCATTTTAAAGAAGGTGGACAGAATTATCATTCTGTAGGTGAGGTGGATGAAATTCAAGTGATTATTCAGGATAGTGGTTCTGTAAAAGCACCTGAATATTCTCATACAGCGAATAGGTCATATGCCATTGTGCAAAATGGTAAACTTAAGCATCTTACATTTTATGATGAAACACACAGTCAGGTAGTCAGTATTGATCTGATGCATCAGCATCACGGCTTGTATTTGCTTAGGCATAACAATCACTCAGGAGATTATTAGTATTGTAAAGATAGAACATGAAATTAATGTCGAGGGAGAGCATAGACAAGAAGATGCAATTAAGAAAATAGAGTCAGAAAGCATTACAAGAATATAATACTCAAGGTTGGTTTTATCAACTGCAGAAATGGATATTACTCACATTTTTTGTAACAATGAAATTTTAGAAGAATACACATAAAGGAGAGAAGGTTTATGTCACATATTAATTTTGATTTTCTGACGGAAAGCTTTTTGTTTGGTTATGGGTTGGAGGACAATTTCAGTGCGTTAAGCGATTATGAATTAGAGAAAGAATTGAACAGATACAGAGAATATGTTATTTTAAACATGGGGGAAATTTGTAGAGAAATAATATTTGATTCAAGAAAAATTGCAGTGACCATAGAATCTTTTTCGGAACGACCAAGAGAAGAATTGTTAAAGCAGCTGGCTCTTTATGTAGATGTAGTAACTATTTCAGATCCATTATTTGAATTAACCGAGAAAAAAAGCAATTCTACTAAAGTTATGGCTGAATATTATGGAATGAATAGTGATAATACTATTGATAGAGAACAGTTGGTAGCTGCTTTAAAATATATGAAGGAAAGCACAATACTGGTTGTATGCAACTATGTAAAATATATTCCCATTTCATATCTACATGAGGCACCAATGAATGTGCCTATTACTTATGATGCAAATAACTATAGCAAGAGTCTGCCTCAACCTATAATGGATTTTCTTAAAAAGAATGTTCAAGTACATAACACAGTTAGGATGGATGGAGGTTTACGTGTTGAGTTAGACAAACCATTGACTAGAGGAACAGGATTATTCATCCATTTCCCTGATTGTGGATTTAGAAATGGAGAAATTGTTCAATATCAAGAGAGTGAAGTAGTTGATTTTGATGAAAATACAAGAAAGGCCACATTTAGGTTTTTTACACCTGACAATATTTCACAGGATACTTTTAATATTTGGTTAGATCAATCGGTAAATAAAGCATGTTTACATATGTATGATGAAACTTTTCAAGAAGTTTATTTAGCAAGTAGATTAAATACAATGTATCTAACGCAATCTACATTGAAGGCACAATTGCTGTCAAAAGAGATGGGGAAACAATCTGTTGATAGCCAGATTGCCAATATGGCTCTTCGACTTGATGTTCCAGTATTAGAGAATAGTAAAATAACTGATATTATTAGTATTCGAAATGATTATGGAGAGAGTTTTGCAAATTTTAGAACTGAACTTGGCGAAAAATTATTACATTTGTCAAATATAAAGGACAATGAACAATTAGAAAATGAATTGCAAGAAGTGACATATGCGATTAATGAAACATATATAAATCAAATAAATCGAGAAACGCGTTCGATAATCAGATCCCTTGGGATAGAAACAACGATAGCAACTGGCTCATTGCTTACAAATAGTATGATGAGTGGAAATAATATGTTAAGCTTAATTGCGGCGTCAGTAGCTGCAATTGGTGGAATAAAAGACACAGTCAAGTTATTTGGTGATGTGAGAGAGAGACCTGGATATTTTCTTTGGAAATTGAATAAAGAAAATAAGCAGAATAAAAGCAGAATAAAAGGTAATTGAATGATATATAAGATGTTGGTAGGTTGTGGTGATGAATACTTGGAATTTACCACTTGTAAATTAACTTCATAAGAGTCATAATACCAGTAGGAACATTGATATCCATTCGTGATACCCGAATGATACATGAAATTTTGAAAACTGAAAATAATAAAGAGAAATAGACGAAAAGACGTTGTTTTCGGAAGCAAAAATCGACTCAAACACAGGAAATAACTTAACCTGTAGGGAGTTTGAATAACGGACAGAAAACCTCGGATGCCCATTTCACAGGGGTTTCCGAGGTTTATCAGGCGTTACAGAAGAATCTCAGCGGATCGCTACTTACGTTATACGAGCGTTATTATAATTCAAATTCATCCAGATCATTCGGGATATAGAGGGTTCCATGGTAATACATGGAGCCTTCTTTTGTATACAGCTCTTTCCGATGCTTTAGTGTGTCATCTTCGGTATGATACAGGATCAAGTTCCGGATCTGCAGGGTTTCAGCCAGTTCACAGGCATCCTTTACCGTGGAATGATGCTTCTTATAGGGCTGGTATTTGTCAGCTTGCCCATAAAGGCAGAATGCTTCATGAAGAAGCCATTTGCTGTCTTTGGCATATGTTTCTTCACAAGGGTCAAATGGTTCATCACCGCAGCAGGTTAATTTTTCCCCATCGTCTAAGGCCATGGAAAAGCCAAACTGCTTTGCCTTAGTAGATTGAATATCAAAAAAGGTTACTTTATGTTTCAGAATGTCTTTTTCTTCTCCGTCTTTTACTTTAATCATATGAATCTGTTTGCCAATGGCAGCGCAGTGTTTCTTCTGAAGGAGCAATTCTGCCATGGAGTGCAGGATATGAATGACCTCCTCATGGCCATAAATATTCAGTTCCCGTTTCAGACCTTTTTCTGCAATATTTTGACCAAACAGACGCATAATCCAGATAATTCCCATAATATGGTCTATGTGTTTATGCGTAACAAAGACATCTGTGATTTCCCGCCAGTCAATATCCGCATTTTTTAACTGCTTCATAATAGTATTGTCACCGCCACCATCAACCAGAAAATAGTGACCATCATTTTCAATGGCAAAACAGGTATTGTAGCATTTCGTGACCATGGCATTGCCGGTACCTAGAATAGTAAGTTTCATGATGTGTGCCTCGCTTTCTGTAGAAATTAGGTTCTATTTTAGCAAATATATTCAAGACTGTATAGTATGAAAGGGCGGAATTATTACAGAACCTGGGAATCTCAAATGGCAGATCCTCTGCAATGCAAACCGGTTCGTTTTTCCCTATCTTTTCATAAGGCAAATTAT
>ENA-ORVG01000142-ORVG01000142.1-human-gut-metagenome-genome-assembly--contig:-NODE-142-length-97794-cov-7.219339_pt1 | contig 97794 bp, 110 predicted proteins | sample MGYA00242091_ERZ509233 | MGnify/ENA primary metagenome ERZ509233 (study PRJEB26280, sample SAMEA2338840) | human gut metagenome | biome: human gut; feature: human-associated habitat; material: faeces... | reverse complement strand
CCTACCGCAGTAATGTGGCAAGGCGCTGGACGCTTACCCTACTGTACACAGCGCTCGCTCCGATTCCGCTTTCCACTTTTGCGGGAGAGCCGAGTCAGAATGTGGGCAAATCGTTTATCAAAAGCTACTGCGCCGTATGTCTTGAAGGTGCGGTGATTGTTTTAGCTTGTATCATTTTCTCTTTGTTCGCTTCTTCCCCGCCTGTGGTCGATCCCAATGCGGCGGCAGTTACGCAAGTATGGTCATATATTGGCGAGCTACTTTTCAATATGCTCGTGCTTGTGGGATCTGTCAGAATGAGCGACCGGATAATCCGTGAGATGATGGGTTTATAAAAAAATTGACAAAGCGCCAACAATTGTGTAAAATAATAATGTTGGCAAAACGCCAACATTTTTGTTCTCAAAGGAGATGCATATTATGAAACTTAATAGCCAACTGAAATATTTTCGCCAACGTAGCGGATTTACGCAAAAACAAGTTGCAGATGCCATTGGAATCGACAAAACAACTTATGCGCACTATGAATTAGGAAATAGAGTCCCAAGTGCCGAAATGTGGGTGAAACTATCAGAAATTTTAAAATTTAATGTTTTTCCCGCCCAAATTCAAGAAGTTTATCCGGAAAAGCTTCTTGATTCCTTTGAAAAGTGCATTAAAGAAAACTGTCAACCATCTACAGACATAAAAGAAAACAATTTACGTTGTGCCCGAATTATGCATTCATTGAATGAAATTTATAAGATACGTGCAGAAACAATGGATACAAATTCCTTGCCTCTTGATAAGCTGCAAGAAATAATGCCAAATGCACCTTATACTGTTATGAATGTGGCATTGGATATTAGGGCTGAATATCTAATTGAAAAGGCGTTAGAGTGTGTTGATGAATTGATAAAAGTAAATCAAAATATTTAGTATTTGATATATTATTTTAAAATCGTCTCCATTATTGGGGACGATTTTTTCATTATTAAGAGGAGGTCTTATTTTGGAAGTCAAGATTAACAGAGAAATCAGAAATTACACGGAAGCGATGTTTTTTGGACTGTCTCTGCGGCAGTTCATTTTTTCTGCCTGCGCCTGCGTGGTAGCAGTGGGTATCTATTTCCTGCTTAAATCATATGTGGGTACAGAAACCGTATCGTGGATGTGCATTTTAGGAGCCGCACCCTTTGCGGCTCTTGGTTTTGTCAAATACAACGGAATGACCGCAGAAAAATTTATTTATGCGTGGATCAAGTCAGAGTTTTTAATGCCGAAAAAGCTCACCTTCCGTTCAACGAATACTTACTATGAGCTGTTAAAGCCGAGTATTGAAGCAAAAGCAAAGGAGGCTATGAAATCGAATGATTAAAACACTTACTAATCTTCGTAAGCAGGAAAAGGAAAAGTTTGTCGTGCCGAAAGGCGTTCAAGATGTGATACCCATTACCGCTATTTATGATGACGGTATTTTTCAGATCGGCAAGGACAAGTATTCTAAGACCTATAAATTTTCAGATATTAACTACGCTGTCGCCAGCCGTGAAGATAAGGAAGCGATGTTCCTCGAATATTCGGAGCTGCTTAATTCCCTTGACTCCGGTGCAACGACCAAAATCACGATTAACAACCGCAAGCTGAATCGGCTCAATTTTGAGAAAAACATTCTTATTCCAATGAAAGGCGACAGCCTTGATGAATACCGTGAGGAATACAACAAAATCCTGCTGGAGAAAGCAACGGGAGCAAATGCCATTGTGCAGGATAAGTATATGACGATCTCGGTCAGCAAAAAGAATGTTGAGGACGCCCGTACCTACTTCGCCCGTGTTGGCGCTGATTTGATTGCTCATTTCGGCAGGTTCGGCAGCAAATGCGTGGAACTGGAAACAGATGAAAGGCTGCGTATCTTCCACGACTTCTATCGTGTGGGCGAAGAAGCGGCGTTCCATTTTGACATTAAGGAAACCCGCAAAAAAGGACACAGCTTCAAGGACTATATCTGCCCCGATACAATGGAATTTGAAAAGGACTACTTCAAAATGGGAAAACGTTACGGGAGAGTCCTTTTTTTGCGTGAGTACGCTTCCTATATCAAGGACAGTATGGTAGCGGAGCTTACCGACCTTAACCGCAATTTGATGATGTCGATTGATGTTGTACCTGTGCCGACTGATGAAGCTGTAAGAGAAGCGGAAAATCGTTTGTTGGGTGTAGAAACAAATATAACCAACTGGCAGAGAAGGCAAAATTCTAATAATAACTTTTCGGCGACTGTTCCTTATGATATGGAACAGCAGAAAAAGGAAATGAAGGAATTTCTCGACGATTTAACAACTAGAGATCAGAGAATGATGTTTGCCGTGATTACCTTTGTGCATACGGCAGACTCCAAAGAGCAGCTTGATAATGATACCGAAGCGTTGCTTACAACAGCGAGAAAGCACCTTTGTCAGTTCGGCGTACTCAAATTTCAGCAGGTAGACGGATTGAATACGGCGCTGCCTTTCGGTGTGCGGAAAATTGATACTTTCCGTACCCTTACAACAGAATCGCTTGCGGTGTTTATCCCGTTTCGAGTACAGGATATTTTCCACGAGAACGGTATTTACTACGGGCAGAATGTCATCAACAAAAATATGATTATTGCTGACCGCAAGCAGCTTCTCAACGGTAACGAATTTATCCTCGGCGTATCAGGCGGCGGCAAGTCCTTTGCCGCAAAGGGAGAAATCATCAATCAGATACTTTCCTCGGATTCCGATGTTATCATCATTGATCCGGAGCGGGAATATTCACAGCTTGTGAAGGCGCTCGGCGGCGAGGTTATCCATATCTCCGCTACTTCTCAAAATCATATCAACGCTATGGATATGACGAAGGAATACGGCGACGGGGTGAATCCGGTTATTTTGAAGTCGGAGTTTATTATGTCCCTGTGCGAGCAACTCATCGGCGGCAGCAACCTCGGCGCAAAGCAGAAATCCATTATTGACCGCTGCACCGCCAGCGTGTACCGCACCTATCAGCAGAATAACTATCAGGGCGAAGTGCCGACCTTGCAGGATTTCAGGGCGGAGCTTCTTAAACAAGATGAGCCGGAGGCGCAGGAAATCGCCCTTGCCATCGAGCTGTTTACCAACGGCAGCCTGAACACTTTTGCGAAGCATACGAATGTGGATACCAATAACCGCCTGATCTGCTATGACATTTTAGACCTCGGCAAACAGCTTATGCCTATCGGTATGCTGGTCGTTCTCGACTCCATCTTAAACCGCATTACGCAGAACAGGGCGAAAGGCAGAAATACCTTCATCTTCATTGATGAGATTTATCTGCTGTTCCAGCACGAGTATTCCGCTAACTTCCTTTTTACCCTTTGGAAGCGTGTGCGTAAATACGGCGCTTATGCTACGGGTATTACGCAGAATGTGGACGACCTTTTGCAGAGCCATACGGCGAGGACAATGCTCGCAAACTCCGAGTTTATCATTATGCTCAATCAGGCTTCCACGGACAGGCTGGAGCTGGCGAAGCTCTTAAATATCTCCGACCTTCAGATGTCGTATATTACGAATGTGGAAGCCGGACACGGGCTTATCAAGGTGGGCAGCTCCCTTGTGCCGTTCGCAAATAAATTCCCGAAAAATACGAAGCTGTATAAGCTGATGACAACCAAACCGGGCGAGAGCGCATAAGCTCCCGCCCCTTGTTTCAGAAAGATTAACTATTAAAAGTCAACCCCTAAAAATGAGTGGAGGCGAAAAAGTAGATGGCTCAAAAAGGGTATAGCAAAGTAGAGGCCCGAGCGGGCCCCGGCTAGCTAGCAAGACGAAAGAAGTCAAGCCGTCAAATGGTAGGGCGACCCTGATTTTTCCATAGCAAAAATCAGGCGCACAAGTTTTTTGGCTGCATGAGAAATGGCGACGTTGTAGTGCTTGCCCTGGGCCCGTTTCTTGGCAAGATAAATGGCAAAGTTGGTGTCCCAGTGGCAGACATACTTACAGTGTAGCACAGCCCTTGGAGAGGGGCTCAAATAACTACTACTCTATAATACAAGGATATGGCAATGAGAAAAAAGATTTGTATTGCGTTGATGGCGGCGTTTACCGTCCTGCTCGGCGTCAGCAGCTATTTCATTATCGACCATTACAGGGAGGCAGAACATCAGGAGCAGATGTACGATTCTCTCGTACAGCTCGTAGAGGACAGCGAAACCGAGCCTGCCGAGCCGATCATCTATTCAGAAGATAAGACGATACTGCCGGAGCTTACCGAGCTGTACCGTCAAAACAATGATTTGGTCGGCTGGATTTGCGTGGAGGATACGAACATCAATTATCCCGTTATGCAGACGGTGGATAACCCGAACTACTATCTGAAGCGTGGATTTGATAAAGAATACAGTTCTTACGGCTGCCCGTATGTGCAGGAGGATTGTGATGTCCTGAAGCCCTCGGACAATGTAGTGATCTACGGTCATCATATGAACAACGGCTCGATGTTCGCCGACCTTGAAAAATTCAAGGACGAGGATTTCTGGAAGGAACATAAAACGATTGCTTTTAATACCCTGACAGAGAAAAATGAGTACGAAATCCTTGCGGTTTTCAAAACCGTTGTCTACACCGACAGCCCGGAAGCCTTCAAATATTACCGCTTTACGGACGCTCAGTCGAAGGAGGAGTTTGAGGATTATATTGATAAGTGCAAGGAGCTTTCCCTTTACGACACGGGCGTATCGGCGGAGTACGGCGACAAGCTGATCACGCTTTCTACCTGTGAATACTCCCGCACGAACGGAAGGCTTGTCGTTGTGGCGAAAAAAGTGACAGAAAGCAGTGGTGCAAATGCTCCCGCAAATGACGGGGCGGCAGAGATACCGAGCTAACGCCCTGATAAAGAAGCTGTGCGCCAATTATGATGACGGGAACTGCCTGCTTCTTGATGAGGGGGAAGGCTGCGTCTGCGTACAGAGTATCTCCTACTCGCTTTTGTGCAGATATTTCCGCAATGCGGTGCTTCCGGCAGATCCGGCGTTAGAAGCGGAGATACTCGGAACGCACCCTGACAGGTGCGTTTCCTGCGGCGCTCCCATTATCAGGCGTGGCAACAGGAAAAAGTATTGTGAGAAATGCGCCGGTATCGCATACAAAAGGCAGCAGGCAGAGTACGCAAGGAAAAAGCGCACAGAATCGAAAAATAGAGGGTAAAAAGTCCTTGATTTAAGCGGCTTTTCAGCCCTCGTACTTTGAGGGGCAAGGTGTTGATACCTTTTCCCCTCTTTTTTTACTTCAAAGCGTCCACGGGCGCTTGGAAAGGAGGTTTTCTATGCCGGATATTAAGACAAGGGATATAGCGAAAGGCACGATCAAAACGATTGATAAATCGGCGGTTGCCGCCGAGCGTATGAAATCCGCCTTTATCCAGACCAAAGAAAAAGCGGAACACTCCGTTGATGTTCCTGAAAGCAGTGCAGAGGAATACGCTTCTAACCGTTTGGAAAGTGGTATCGACCGAGTTTCCCACGAAGCCGTACACCAATTTGATAAACAAGGGCGCAAAGGCGTTCAAACGACGAAGCAGAATATATCAAAGGCAAAAGACGGTATTCAAAAATTCAAGGAGAAACGGGCGGCGCAGTCGCTTCAAAAGCACTCGACGGGTACTGTCCGAAATAAAGGCATAAAGGTCGCAGAGCAAACGCAAAAGACGGTTAAGGAGTCTGCCCGTTCTGCGGGTAAAAAGACGATTAAGACGATTGGCAGAGACTCAGCGAAAACAGCACAGAAAACAGTAAAAACCGCAGAGCGTACCGCAAAAACAACGGTCAAAACAGCACAGCGTATAGCGAAAGCAGCCCAAAAAACAGCACAAGCTACGGTCAAGGCTTCTCAGCGAGCAGTTCAGACAGCGAGGGCGGCGGCACGAGCTGCCGTTGTTACGGCGAAGGCTATTGCAAAAGCGGTAGCTGCTGCGGTTAAGGCGATTATAGCCGGAACAAAGGCGCTGATTGCCGCTATCGCCGCAGGCGGTTGGATAGCGGTTTGGGTGATTATCGTGATTTGCCTGATCGGTATGCTTCTCGGCTCGGTGTTCGGTATCTTTTTCTCAGGCGAGGATTCCGGAACTGGAATGAGTATGCAGACCGTTGTGCAGGAAATCAATACCGAATATGATACCAAGCTGCAAGAGGAAAAAAGTTCGGTGTCCTATGATGTCCTTGAAATGAGTGGCGGCCGAGCCGTTTGGAAAGATGTACTTTCGGTTTATGCAGTTAAAGTCAATACCGATCCTAATAATCCCCAAGAGGTTGCGACAATGGACGAATCGAAAAAGCAGCTTCTAAAGGACATCTTTTGGGAGATGAATGAAATATCTTCCCGAACAGAAACAAAGACCGAAACGATAATTACCGAAACCGATGACGGTCACGGAAATATCATTGAAACGGAAACGACCGAAACCCGTATTTATCTATATATAACTGTTTCGCACAAAACCGCCGATGAAATGGTGGCGCAGTATGATTTTAATGAGGAACAAAAAGGCTATCTTGCTGAGTTGCTTGCCGATGAAAACAATTCGCTATGGTCGCAGGTGCTTTACGGAATTACGGGGACAGACGATCAGATCGTAACCGTTGCACCGTGCTTGTTGTTCCTTAAATAATGACAATAATAATCTAATTATGAATGACGCATTGCAAAATGGAAATGCAATAGAGATTTACACAAAAAAGCGGATACAACAAACTGAATCGCTCCCTCAAAAGAAGCTGTTCGGGCTTCCTTTGAGGGGCAATTTTTATGCATTATTTTGGAGTAAGGTATTTTGCAACAGCCCTTTTTTTATATAAGGATGTAAGTAAGGATATAAGAGAAACAATATTAAGAGAATCTTAATTATTTTAAAAGATTTATGTTATTTTGCAATAATCATATTATACATCCTAAAAGGACATGTAGAATATGGATAAAAAGTCAAAAAGTACATAGAATGAAAGCCGAGAAATACGAAAGGGATGTAGAGATGGAGCTAAACTATGTGCGAATCGGGCAAAGGGTGCGGGCATGCCGGGAGAAAAAGAAGATGACACAGGAAATGCTCTCAGAACGATCTGGGATTTCTGTAAACCATCTGAGCCATATAGAACGTGCGAATACAAAGGTTGGGCTGCCGACATTGGTAAAAGTGGCAAACGCGCTGGATGCAACGATTGATGATTTTTTGTGTGACAGCATGCCGCAGATCAAGACACCTTTTGTCAATGCTATTACGGAACTGGCGGAGGATTGCAATACGGAAGAGATTCGGATGTATACGGCAGTGTTGCAAACCATGAAGGAGACGTATCGGGAATTGAGAAAGAAGGATGACCGAAATGAGAGTGGCAGTATGTGATGATGAGGCAAGTTTTTGTGAGCGGATCCGGGAAGCACTGCTGACAGTAGAATCAGCAGAGAACATAGGCTGCTTTAAAAGTGGAGATGACCTCCTGTTTCAGTCAGAAAGAACGCCCTATGATGTCGTTTATCTGGATATTGAAATGCCGGGAATGAATGGGATTGAAGTGGCAGAAGAACTGAAGCAGAAGAATCAAAACGTGATCATCATTTTTGTTTCAAGCCATACGAGCTACATATCCAGAACTTTCCGGGTAGATGCATTCCAGTTTCTGATAAAGGAAGATCTGAACAGGGAGTCGGTTCTGTCGGAATATTATCGTGCAGAGGAACGGTACAGGAAAGATCATGATTACTATACGATAAAACAGAATACAGAACGCAGGCGGTTTGAGATTTGTAAGATTACTTATTTGGAATCAAGGAACAGGCATCTGTACTTAAATACCGCAGACGGAAAGGAGTATGAGTATCGGGGGAAATTAGACCGCGAGACGGAAAAACTAAAGCCTTATCATTTTGTACGGGTGCATGAGAGTTATTTGGTCAATATGGCATATATTGAAATCTACGGAAATGACCAACTGAGCTTGAAGTATGCCGGGAAGAACAGACAGTTTAAAATCAGCCGAAGATATCGGGAAGAGGTGGCCAGCACATACAATTTGTATATAGCGGGGTGTAGCGTATGAATGCGGAGAATGTGCTGATCCAAATGATGGGAGTATTGTTTGAAACGGTAATCACGTACAACTATTTTGAGTCAGGCTTATCTGATGAAAAGAAAAATTGGCGATATGGATGGAAGACATATTTATTTTATGCCGGGATGTTTCTGGTGCTTTCGGTGATAAATTGTACCGTCCATCATCTTTTGATTGCCCCGGTCAGCTTGTTTGTCGTAATTTTGTTGGTGAGCTTGGCGTATCGTGCAGAGTGGAAAAACCGGTTCTCATTGAGCCTGTTACTGCTTTTATTGTTTGTACTTTCGGAGATGGGAACCGGGATGCTGATGTCCCTGATATCATCACGCAGTGTGGCGGATATGGAAGAAGATCCTCTGCTGTATTTGCAGGGGATGTTTGCATCACAGATGTTAGTGTTCATCGTGGTGAAGACGGTTTGGATTTATCAAAACCGTCATAATTACCAGATGTCGGCGAAAACATGGCTGGGATTGATGATTATCCCGGTGACAAGTGTGATAGCGGTGTATGGAATAGCGGAAGCTGCATATCAGTTTGAAAGCAGGAGAATATGTTTTTTGGTTCTGGCCATAGCAATCTGTCTGATTGTGGCAAATGGTTTTATCTTTTATCTGTTTGAAAATGAGCTGAAGAATGAAGAAACGAAATTGAGATATCGGTTCATGGAGAAGCAGTTGGAGGATGAAAAGGAATACTACAAACAGTTGACAGAATCGCAAGAGGAGATACGGAAACTGAGCCATGATATGAAAAACAGCCTGATTTCGATACTTGGAATATTAAAGGAAGGAAATCAGGAACTGGTGGAAAATACGATTCAGGAAATGCTTCACGAGGTAAAGAGTACAGGACAAAGAATCTATACCGGACGCGTAGCAATCGATACAATGCTGAATATGAAAGAGAAACGGATGAAGGCGGAGAAGATTAATTTTGAGCCTGTATGTATCATGAGTAGTGAGAGCAAATTCGATGAAATGGCTTTCTGCATTTTTATGGGGAATGCGTTGGATAATGCGATAGAAGCAAATGAACGAGTGGAAGAGGGCAAAAGGTATATCAGGATGCGCCTGATTGAACGGGGGAATGTGATTAGCTGCTATATGGAGAATGCCAAAAGCCGAAAACAGAAGAGTAGGGGAAAACGTACGACAAAGGCTGATCCAGTGCGGCATGGATATGGACTTACAAATATGCGGGTGGTTCTGGAAAAGCAGGGAGGAAACCTGGAGACACAAGAAAAGGAAGATCGGTACATTGTGTCGGCAGTGATGCCGGTGGAATGACGGTAAGGAGACGAAAAGACGGCACATAGTTGCCGTCTTTTTTTGTCTCTATTTGGTTAAAAAGGTCATTTTTAGAGTTAAAAACGCAAAATGAATTGAATTTTATATATAAGGATGATATTCTGTTGTACAGAAACTGATTATTGTTATTCCTTAACAATATTAAAAAAGAAAGGAATGATTTTTTATGGAGAAAAAAGAAGTCAAAAAATCGATCGTCCCAAAGATTGCAAAAGCACTTGGTAAATCAAGCGTTAATAACGCATGTGCACTTTGGTATCACCAGCCCAAAGTACCACAGGCTATGAAACGTGGCGAAAAATAAGATCGAGTTAGGGGAGAATGGGAGAGATCTCTTTCTCCCCTTATTTCATTTTATAATTATTAAGTAGCAATTGAATGTAATCATTTTGCTAAAAGGGTTCATTGGAATAGTAAAACTCTTTTCGTAGTAGGAAAAAATTTTGCGGGCTTTGATTCTTCTGGCTTTCTATTCAATATTCTGAGTGGACGATGATATAGCTGTGTAAGTTGTCTAAAAACAAATTTTTGATATTGAAATTGATAAAAGCAGGTAATTAGTCAGGTTCTGCTGATGACGTGAAAAATTAGGTGATATATAAGTAATGGTGGTATTTCTTAAATCTGAAATATTGGTTGAATATCTCTTCTTCAGCCAAACAGTAGCTTAGGCAAAACGAATTGAATATATGTTTGGGGAAGCGGTTGTAGCTTTCAGCCTTCAGGCTTGAATGTTATGGCTGCTTTTTTTGTGTAGCCTTTTTCGCCTTGGCTAAGCGGAAAGGGATTTATGTCTATTTCAGTATGGCAGGCATCTATATGTAGGTATCCGTGATCTCCGGAGTTTTTGATATCAATTCAAAAATTCCAAATTAAAGGAGATTACGAGATGTCAGATACGTCAAAAAACAAAAAAGGCAAAGATAATAAGAAATATAAGGTCATAAATCTAAAGTATGAATATGAAGGATATGAGGGAAGCGAAAAATGGGCGATCATATCCGAACTGTCCAAAGAAGAACTGTTTGGGCTGTACCCCGATGAAATGCGGAGGTATAGCCCTTTTGTTTTGTTATCCGTTGAACAGGGAAAGGTAATCAGCGATTTCAAAGCAAATGAGGACAAGTATAGGAAACGCAGCATAAACAATGAGGACTATTTTGGTTACAGCGAGGGGCTGACGGAAAATTTACATACTGAAACGGTAGTGCCGGATTTTGTGGAGCGGCAGGAAAATGAGGAATACTGCAAAATGCGGGAGGAACTTAAACAGCAGCTTTTCAATAAAGCACTGGAAAGCCTTACTGAAAAACAGCGGAAGTATCTGCTTATGAGGTGCTTGGAAAATAAAAGCGCAAGAGAAATCGGAAAGGAGGAGAGTGTTGCCCATCAGATCATTGATCGGCACGTCAATGCCGCCATACGGAAGTTTGAAAAAATTTTTGAAGAATTTTTCTCAAAATAGGGTGTCATTTCGCCTTTCAATTCCAAATAAGTGAAGGGGTTATTTAGTCCGGACATCAGCCCCCTTCACATTTTGGAAAGCGAGGGCTTATTATGCAACCTAAAGATATGAGAACAATAAGGCGTGGAGAAATCTATTCTTACGATTTCGGAATGACCGAAGGCTCCATTCAAAGCGGTCGCAGACCTGTGTTGGTTATACAGGCAGACAATTTCAATGAAAAAGCACCGACAGTGATCGTGGCTTCTATTACCACAGTAATCAAGAAGCGCTATTTACCGTCGCACATCATTTTAGGCGACCGCTTTGGACTGGAGAAACCGTCAATGGTGCTTTTAGAGCAAATTCGGACGGTAAATAAATCTTCTTTGACGGATTACATTGGATTTGTTGAAGATGAGAGAATCTGGAAACAGATCAATACGGCTATTAAGCAAACCTTTGGGCTTTGGTTTTATAATTTGCAAAGGACTGGCGATATTCGTTGCCTTTGCAGCAAGTGCCTGAAGGACTATATGAACAATCCGAACTATATTGTCAGGAGGCTCGATCCATTCGCTTCTGAAAAAGACAGGTGCGATAAGTGCAATAACACAGGTTGGGATTACATCATTTTTGATAAGCGCAGCGCCCTGAGAGATAAGGGGGTGCAGAAATGAGCGAGAACAATGTAAAAAGAAAAGCGCCGAAATATGAAGTACCTTTATGGCATAAAAGCAATTTGTCGATTGAAGAAGCTACGGCATACACGGGAATCAGCAGAGACAAATTATACGAGATGACAAACCGTGAAGATTGTCCGTTCGTTTTATGGATCGGGAATCGCAGGCTAATAAAAAGGCAGGTCTTTGACGAGTATATTGCCAAGATGTACTCGATATGAGTTTTTTCGTCAAGTGTGCGATAGGTCGATTCGCATAATTGGCTTATTGCCACACTTGCATTATGCTGTAACCACAAAACACAAGGAGGTTACAGCAATGAAGAACGAAAACAATACAAGCAGGTCATACCAAGTCCCTATTTGGCATAAGGCTGCTCTTTCAATGGAAGAAGCAATGGCTTATACAGGGATAGGAAGGGACAAACTTAGAGAAATGACCAATCGTGAGGATTGCCCGTTTATTCTTTGGAACGGAAGCAAGCGCTTGATCAAAAGACAAGCGTTTGACGAGTACATTCTTAAAGTGTATTCCATTTGAGAGCGGAGGTGCTGAAACGGTATGGAAGAAAGAAATGTACGATTCGATGTCCCGATATGGCATAAGCTGAACTTATCCATAGAAGAAGCGGCAAAATACTCTGGCATTGGCAGAGCAAAGCTTTATGAAATGACGAATAGAGAGGATTGTCCTTTTGTCCTATGGGTTGAAAGTCGGCGATTGATAAAAAGAAAAGAATTTGACGAGTACATCAGCAAAGCGTACTCGATTTAGGAGGTATCGTTATGGACGATGAAATTTTAAGGTATAAGCAGCGACTTGAAGAACAAGCAGCGCAAACACCTATATGGGAAAAAGCGTGTTTAACGATTGAAGAAGCTGCTGAGTATACAGGTATCGGACGAACAAAGTTAAGAGCATTGGTACGGCAGAAAAAATGCTCGTTTTCAATGCCGATTGGCAATCAGATACTCATTGTACGGGAAAAGTTTGACGCTTATCTAAAAGGGCGAAAGCGAATTTAAGTGAGGTGGATTAGAATGGCAAGCACAAGGAGAAAAGACAAATCAAGAGTGGTACTTCGTGTCGGCGAACTTCAGAGAAAAGATGGTACATACCAGTATTCTTGGACGGATAAGAATAAGAAACGCCGATATGTGTATTCCAAGTCTCTTGATAATCTGCGGGAAAAGGAAGCGCAGATAGCAAAAGACATCAGCGACGGGATTAAGGCGGAGGCTCGGTATACGACTATAGATGAACTGTACGCTTTATGGAAAGACCTGAAACGGGGGCTGAAAAACAATACCTTTGAAAACTATAAATATATGTATGAAACTTTTGTCCGCCAGCAAATAGGGAGTAAGCGGATTGCAATGCTGAAGAAATCGGATATTAAGAGGTTTTACAACTACCTTGCCGATGAAAGAGGCTTGAAAGCCTCAACGATTGACAGTATTCACACGGTACTACATCAGATTTTGGATATGGCGGTTGACGATGACTATATCAGGAATAATCCGTCTGACAATGTTTTGAAGGAGCTGAAACAGTCCCATATATTTAAGACCGAAAAGCGCAGAGGTTTAACACGACCGGAGCAAGAGCTGTTTCTTTCCTATCTGAAGGACACGCCTAAATATCAAAATTGGTATTCGGTCTTTGCGGTAATGACAGGGACAGGACTTCGTGTAGGGGAACTCACGGGACTCCGTTGGTGCGATATTGACTTGGAGGAAGGTATTATAGATGTGAATCATACTTTGGTCTATTACGACCATAGGACTTCTGAGGGAAAGAGAGGCTGTTATTTCAATGTGAATACGCCAAAGACAGAAGCCGGAAACAGGCAAGTGCCTATGCTTGACTTTGTAAAGGAAGCCTTCAAGATGGAAAAGGAACGGCAGGAAATGCTGGATTTGCATTGTGAAGCAACGGTTGACGGATACACGGACTTTATCTTTATCAACCGCTTTGGACAGCCGCAGCACCAGTCCACATTGAATAAGGCGATTCGCCGGATTATCCGTGACTGCAACGACGAACAGTTTTTGAAGGATGAAAATCCTGAAGTTCTGCTTCCACATTTTAGCTGCCATTCACTCAGGCACACATTCACGACGAGAATGTGTGAAGCAGGCGTCAATGTCAAGGTCATTCAGGATACGCTCGGACATAAGGATATTTCGACAACGCTGAACATTTATACAGATGTTACAAAGGAGCTGAAACGCTCAGAATTTGAAGGTCTTGATTTTTACTTCAAAACAGTGTAAAATATCGGGTGTGTTGGATTTCCATAAAGGAATATCGGCACACCCGAATTTATTGTATATATCCGTTGTATTGGCTGGACGAGCTGACTACATCAACTACATCAAATCTTACACATTTCAATCCGTATAAGAGCGGAAACCTGCTGTAACCTTGAATTGAAGATTTTGATTTTAGCGAGATATAGAAGGCTCTCGTTGAAATTCGTAGCTTGTAAAAGGGAGTCTGCTTTCGTCCCCACAATGAAGCCGCTTGATAAATAGGCTCAATATTTATCAGTTTTTTGGATGTTTGTTGTAGAAAAGGATAGGCGAAAGTATGCAAAAAATAAAGGATTTTTGCAATAAACATAAAAAAATGTGCATAGCCGTTAGTGCAATATTGGTTTTGATTCTTTTAGTTGCTGTCATTGTAGCTGTTGTTTTGCATGTTCCATCTAAAGAAACTGACACCGCTAAACTGAATTCAATTTCGCAGACTTCCGGGGTGTCTGATCCTCAGAATGGAGAAGATGCGACTTCGGCAGAAAACAATTCCGCCGGCACTACAGAAGTGAATAGCGCCGCGGTAAGCGGTACGGGCAGCAGTGCTGTCAGCGGAGCAAACAGCGGCGGCAATGCAAACGCCGACAGTTCGGGTAATCAAGGTTCTGCATCTGCCGGCGGCGCCGGTTCTTCCCAGTCGTCAGCAGGTTCCGGATCCGGCAGGCCCGCGTCGGGAGGTTCTTCAAGCGGCAGCGCCGGAACTTCACATCAGCATAACTGGAAAGACCATGTTGTAACGGTTACGGTTGAAGATGAACCCGCGCAGACTAAAAAGGTTACGACATACAAAATGTATTACTGGGACAGCAAAACCTGGAAAACTTCTGAGGATCCCGATGATTTTAAAGATTGGGAAAAACAAAAGATGGTATGGATGAAAACATACCGCTATGAAAATAATATGCCGCCGGAACTGTTCAAGGGCTATGATAAAAACGGTAATCCGCAGTATACAAATGATCATTCTATTATTACTTCCTATAAAACTGTACCTGCGGTAACGCATAAGGAACAGCGCGTTGATTATCAGTATTGCACTGTCTGCGGTATGAAAAAATAACCAAGCAGCAACTGTTTTTGCAATACTTAGAATCGGGCCCTTATGCACCCGCAGTGAAACCTGTTTGACAATAAAAAATATCACACCTGCGCGGCTACAGCAGGAAAAATGTAAATCCTTTATGGGCTCAACTCTAATCAAAGTGCGCAACGGTCGATTATCGAAAGAGCAGTGCTTAAATAATAGATAAAGCAGCCGGCGACAGGTATTTGGTTCAAACTCAAGGAGTAAATATAATGAAAAAAAAGCATACGGTGTATATCAGCAGACCGGTCTTGATTTCTATAGTGGCTTTTGTTTTGCCTATGTGCTTGCTGATCGTTTTTTTCAGCCTTTCTTCCGGTTTGCCGGATAGAGTTCCCACGCATTTTACAAACGGAGTCGGTATAGACGGCTGGGGCGCTAAATCTGAATTATATCCTCTTCCGATTATTCCAGCCGTCCTCGGTGCAATCACAATTCCCCTTGCTGTGGTGTTTGACAAAAAAGGGATCCCGTTTTTTTCTTATTTCGCAAGCGGAATTTCCCTTTTTGTAACGGTTCTTATGGCGCTTGTTATTGCCATGTTTCTGAAAGCAGCCGGCGTTTAACCACAGTAAGAAATATAATTTATGAATCGTAAGCAATGCAATTCCGCAATTGCGCGGTTAATTAGGAGATGTATTTATTATGAGATCAGATTTAATCAAAAAGGGGCCAGGCAGGGCTTCACACCGCTCTTTGTTAAGAGCGCTCGGCATTGACGAACTGGAAATGAAACGGCCGTTTATAGCCGTTGTCAATTCAAAAAGCGATTATATTCCGGGTCATATGCATCTGGATAAGATCGCAGAGCAGGTAAAAGCCGGTATCCGCAATGCCGGCGGCGTTCCGTTTGAGTTTAACACCATCGGCGTTTGCGACGGTATTGCCATGAACCACAAAGGCATGAAATACAGCCTTTGCTCACGCGAACTGATCGCGGATTCCATAGAGGTCATGCTCACTGCGCACCCGCTTGACGCTGTTGTTTTTATTCCCAACTGCGATAAGATCGTGCCCGGTATGCTTCTTGCGGCATGCCGCCTGAATCTGCCGAGCATCTTTATTTCCGGCGGCCCGATGCTTCCGGGCAAGAGCACGGAAACCAACACGGGTATCGGTCTTTCCGAAATGTTTGAATATTCCGGCAAATACTTTGCAGGTAATATGAGTCTGGAAAATCTGGAAAGTTGTGCGTTTTCCGCCTGCCCCACATGCGGTTCCTGCAGCGGTATGTATACGGCAAATTCCATGAACTGCCTTACGGAAACGATCGGTATGTCGCTCCCCGGCTCCGGTACGATCCCGGCAGTGATGAGCGCCCGTCTTCGTCTTGCCAAGGAAACAGGCGAACGGGTAATGGAACTTCTGAAAGAAGATATCAAGCCCAGCGATATTATTACCGAAAAATCGATTGAAAACGCGATCCGCACGGATATGGCGATCGGCTGTTCTACAAATACGATCCTGCATTTGACGGCGATTGCGCATGCGGCTGGGCACGATATTAATCTGAAAGATCTGGACGAGTACGGCAGAAAAACGCCGCAGATCTGCAAACTCAACCCGGCGTCCTCCGTGTTTATCACGGATCTTAATGAGGTAGGCGGTATACAGGCAGTTATGAAAGAACTTGCCGGCGGCGGTATGATCAATACGGATGCGCTTACCGTAAGCGGCACCGTGGCAGACCGAATCGCAAAAGCGCCGGATGCGGATGGCAAAATTATCCGCAAGCTGGATGATCCGTTCTCTAAGGACGGCGGTATTGCCGTGCTTTGGGGCAACCTTGCAGAGGAAGGCTCTGTAGTTAAGAAAGGCGCTGTTCTGCCTGAAATGATGCAGCATAAAGGCCCTGCAAAGTGCTTCAACAGCGAGGAAGAGGCGATCGAGGCAATCAACGGCGGCAAGATCAAAGCCGGCGACGTGGTTGTAATTCGATACGAAGGCCCCAAAGGCGGTCCGGGTATGAGAGAGATGCTTTCCCCGACTTCTGCCATTATCGGCATGGGCCTCGGCAATTCTGTAGCCCTCCTGACGGACGGCAGATTCAGCGGCGCAACAAGGGGCGCCTGCATCGGCCATATCAGCCCGGAGGCGGCAGCCGGCGGCAATATTGCGCTGGTTGAAGATGGCGATGAGATCGAGATCGATATCCCCGCAAGAGTTCTCAGAGTAAATGTTTCAGACGAGGAACTGGAAAAGAGAAGAGCAAACTGGCATCCGCCCGTTCAGGAGCTTACAGGTTATATCAAGAGATATGCCCAGCACGTAACGAGCGGCGCGAAAGGAGCCGTTTTTGACGATTGATCTTGTTACGGCTTATGCCGTATAAGCAGATCCAATCCATCAGTTTAAGGTAGGTACAGCCATGCGTGACGATGTAGCCATATCGGTTCAAAATGTAACCATGTCTTTCAACCTGAATAAGGAAAAGGTTGATAATCTTAAGGAGTACGTGATCAAACTTATTACCCATAAACTTGAGTTTAAGAAATTTCACGCGCTCCAGAATATCAGTTTTGATGTAAAAAAAGGGGAGCATCTTGCCATTCTCGGTTTTAACGGAGCGGGCAAGAGCACGCTGCTCAAAACCATTGTCGGCGTTTATAAACCCACTTCCGGAAAGATCGAGAAACAGGGCGTTATCGCTCCGCTGCTTGAACTCGGCGCGGGCTTTGACCCTAACTATTCCGGCAAGGAAAATATATTCCTTTACGGCGCCATTCTCGGCTATTCCAGGGAATATATCCAGTCCAAATATGATGAGATCGTTGAATTTTCTGAACTCGGCAATTTCATAAATGTGCCGCTCAAAAACTATTCGTCCGGTATGCGCGCCCGTCTCGGCTTTTCCATTGCAACGGCAGTGGAGCCGGATGTGCTGATTCTGGATGAGGTTCTTTCCGTGGGTGACGCCAAATTCCGAACAAAGAGCCTTAAAAAAGTGCAGTCCATGTTTGAAAAGGGCGTTACCGTGCTGTTTGTATCGCACAGTATCGATCAGGTTAAGGCAATTTGTGACACCGCGATCCTGCTGAATCACGGCAAGATCATCGCCCAGGGCGATGTGAATGAGGTATCTGCCATCTATGATGAAATGACCAGCGGCGTTCGGGACAGCAAAGCAAAAGCCATGCAGGAGGAAAAAGAGATCCTCAAAAAAGTAGCGGCGGCAAAGCCTGTTGCAGAAGATAAATCGGATCCTGCCGCCCGGGATGCGGAGCAGTAATACTGTTATGAATCGTATTGTTGATGAAATTCAGAAACTCCGTTACACACATTCGCGTGAAATTTCCGAAAACGGCGGTTGGCAGGAAACGGTAAACCGTGTGAAATCCGTAATAGAAACAAAAGCGGATCCGTCGCTTGTGTCGGCGGATCCGCAAAAGTTTTCCCTTGAAAGTGAAAAACTGCCCCCAAACCGGTTTTTCACAGATATACATTCCGCGCATTTTGAATGTTTCTTAAAAAAAGGCGATCTGGATTATCTTGTTGTCTTTTTTTCTGGTGCAAGATCCCGCGCAGGCGGAAAACTTGCGCCTTATCCTACGTTTTCCAGCTGGTCATGGTATAAGGATCTGAATGTTTCTGTTCTCTGCATAGACGATCCTATGTATAAAACCTATCCTGAAATGGTCATCGGCTGGTATTACGGCAATGATCGGGAAGATTACAGATCGTATACCGCCTTGCTGATCAGAAAGATCGCGTTCCTATTGGGCGTGCCGGATAACCATATTGTTTTATACGGCAGATCGGGCGGCGGTACGGCGGCAATAGCCGTTTCCGATTATATATCCGGTTCATCCGTCTGCTCCATCAATGCGCAGATTGCGCTCAATGCGTATTCCTATTATGCCGATCAGTTTGCAAAACACCCGGAAATCGATATCTATACGTCAAAGGATTTTCAAAAAAGAAATGATTTTGCCGGCATTATCAAAAGGCATCCGGAAAATACGTATCTGATGATCACAAATATTTTTTCCAAATCAGATGCAGAGAGAAGTATTCCTTATTACAGAAAGCATTTCAATGCGCCGCTGAAATACGGCATTTCCTCTGATGCGAATTTCCATTCGTGGCTCTATTCCGCATGGGGCGTTTCCGATGCGCATAATTCTTTTGACAGCGTTTCGCTGTTCAAAATGATTTTGGAGATCCTTCTTGCGTTCTCAAACGGCGCGTCAGATACAGAGGTCAATATTTTAGCCCAATTCGCAAACGAGTATTGGTTTGAGCGTTACAATCATATCATCAAGCGAGACCGCTATGAAAAAGATATCCAAAAACTGGAAAAGCAGATAGCCGAACTGGATTCGGAAAATTCCCTGCTTGAAGAACAGGTGCGTATCTTAAAGCGAAAATTGCGCAACAGATTTTTAAGGCGGGTCAAGCTGTTCATTAAAAAGCGGATTTGTAAAAAGAAAAGGATCTGAACGTGTTGTTCAGATCCTTTTCTTAACGCTGTTTTGATCAGCCTTCGTATTCGTCCTCGTTTTCCCAGTTGTGCCAGATCGCCTGCACATCGTCGTTTTCTTCAAACATTTCGATCATGCGGTTCATCTTCATCATGTCGTCCTCGCTTTCCAAGCGTGTATAGGTTGCGGGAACGTATGCCGCTTCGCTGGAAACAATATTGTATCCTTTTGCCTCAAGATCATCCCGGATGGCGCCAACGTCATTCGGCTCTGTGCGAATCTCAAACACATCCGCATCGTCTGTTATAAAATCCGTTGCGCCGGCGTCCAGCGCGTCCAGCATAAGCGCGTCCTCGTCAACATCCTCTTTTTCAATCAGAATCACACCCTGCCTGCTGAATAGGAACATAACGGAGCCGGAGGTACCCATGTTTCCGCCGGCTTTGTCAAAGCAGTGCCTTACTTCGGCCGCAGTGCGGTTTCTGTTGTCCGTCAGCGCTTCAACGATAACGGCAACGCCGCTCGGGCCGTAGCCCTCGTAAATGATCTCTTCATAGTCTGCGCCGCCGTTGTCACCGGATGCTTTTTTAAGCATTCTTTCAATATTGTCGTTCGGCACATTGTTTTGTTTTGCTTTCGCAATCACGTCTTTCAGTTTGGTATTTACATTCGGGTCCGGTCCGCCGTTCTTGACCGCAACGGCAAGTTCACGCCCGATCTTGGTAAAGATCTTTGCTCTTGCGGCGTCATTTGCGCCTTTTTTTCTTTTGATTGTACTCCATTTTGAATGGCCGCTCATGAAAACAACTCCTCACTGTCTAATTCTTAAAACCGCAAATCATTTTATCATATAAGTGCATTTCTTGCAAGGGTTATTTAAAATACTGCACGCCGTTTTCAAACCTGGATTCATTCGCAAAGCGCGCGCAGATGCCGCTGCCCTTTTTGGTTTCCAGTTTCAGCCCAAGCGCTTTGTGCCCATAGGGTATGCGTATTTTAAAAGATATGGTCTTTCCGCTGAGCAGGGCGTTTTTATTATATTCCTCAAATGGGATTTCTTTGATTTTTCCGTTTTCATCCGCAAAAACCGCCGCGAAGTAATCAAAAGTAAGCGGCGGCGCAAAGCCATAGTTTGTCAGGGCGAAAAACAGTTCGTTTTCCAAAATATAAAGGTCTTTCACGGCAATGTGATACCCAAGGTGAAATTGCAAAACATCAAAAACGGACCGTTTCACGCTTTCCTTATCTTTGTTTTGAAACAGCGCCGGATTTGCGGAAATACCCAGCTGAACGCAGTCCGCGTAACTGAGCATTTCATGTTTCCAGTTTTGCATGCTGTAGAATTTTCCCTCGTCCTCCCGGTAATTATGCTCCAGGGAAAAGGTGGTCAGCGAGTATGCCGCAACCTGCTTTAAAACTTCTGTACCGCTGAAATGATCGCAGTGGCCGGCGCTTTTTTTGTCGTCCATATAGGCGCGGCCCCATGGCATCTCCCCGTCATTCACGGTGAAACGCGCCCGGTTGGTCACTTCTGTATACCGCTTTTTCTGCGTGCTTTTTACAAATGCCCATTTGTGTGCCGTGTTGCCGGTAATGTAATCGTCGTGGATCCCCACCATCGTGTGGTATTCCAGCGGCACTTTTTTCAGCATTTTGTATGTTCTTACCTGGTTATAGATGCCCTGCGGCGTGATGCGGCAAACATCCGCGATCACATCTTTTATATACCGTCTTTTAAAATTCCTGTAAGAGTGCCCTTCGCCCCAGTAGCCAATGACGCCCGTCTGCATGCAGAAAAGCACATCGCGGATCAGCGCTTCGTTTTCCCGAAACCATTTGCCGATCTGGTTCAGATGCGTTCTGGTTGTTTCATAGGGCGCGTCCGCCTGCGATTCTGTGGAATAGGCGAACCGCAGTAAGATTCGGATTCCGCTTTTTCTGAACAATTCAAACAATCTTTTCATTTGCGCAAAAGCAAGATCATCCAGCAGCTTTGCGGCGTAATCGCAAAGATATATGTATACCTGAAATACGGTTGGCGAATCCGGTTCGTATTTTCGGATCAGTCGTTTTGCCCTTTCAAACGGATCTTCGTTTTCTCCCGGATAGGCTCTTAAATGCTCTCCGAGCGTTATGTATGTTTCTCCCCGAAGTCCGCGGTTTGGGTTTTTCAGCAGAAATTCCGCGCCGTCAGCGGAGATTTCCGGCATCATGATCCTTTCTTCTTCATAAAGTTTCTTGTTTTCCATACTTTATCCCTTTCTCTTTGGCTGGTATTCAGTTTATCATATTCTTGGGGGAATTTCAATAAAGCAAACTCCAAAAAGCACACCCGGAAATAAGATGATTGTTTTTCTTGATTTTAAGGCGGAAATTCGATAGATTTGTAGATAAGGATTTATTATAATAAAATCAGGTGTATTTGCGGCAAATTCATTTAGGGGTACGTATTATGAAACTTAAAGAAATCAGTGTAAAGAAAATCATTACCGGTGTAAAAGAGCATTGGAATACGCCGCCGGAGGTTTCTCCCAAACAGCCGCGCCATACCGGCTTGCTGTTTGGAAACTCGTTCGCAAGTTCAAGTCTTGCTGATTGCAAAAAAAAGCAGGATACCGATCGGTATCCTGCTTCTCTTGGTCGGAGTGACAAGACTTGAACTTGCGACCCCCAGACCCCCAGTCTGGTGCGCTACCACCTGCGCTACACCCCGTACTTAATTTGCTTTAATAATATAACATAACATTTAAAATAAATCAACAAAAATATTTAAAAATCTTAAAAAATATGTTATATTCATATCAAATCAATACCCAATACGGTGATGGTTATGAAAAACTACAAACGCACGCTTTTGCAAAAACTGCGGCTCTTGCTGTTTCACAAGGATGAACGGGTGACACAGGGCGCTGTATACAGCGAGGTAAGGCGGTTTGATTTTTCGTCTTATTACCCGCTTGAAAATTATGTTCAAAAGGTCGGTGTGCCGCAGGAAAATGTTTATGATATCCGTTCTTTCGGCGCAGTGCCGGAGCATGAAGATTTTGACTGCGCGCCTGCCATCAACGCTGCAATCGACGCAGCGGAGCAGACCGGCGGCACTGTTTTGATCCGTGGCGGAAAGTTCACTTCCGGTGCAGTGTATTTAAAAAGCGGCATAACGCTTTTTATTGCCGCGGGATCGTCCGTCCATGCGCGCAAAGACGGCAATGGCTATCCGGAAAAAGCGCTTGTTTATGCGGAAGACGCGGAAAATATCACGATCACAGGCGGCGGAACACTCAACGGGGAAGGGAATTTTTTCGGCAGAAAGCCAATCGCCGGCGCAAATAGGACAAAGCCGGATACATATGTGGATGTTGTGAAGATGCGATCGGATTACAGAAAACAGCTTCGCTTTGCACATGCGTGCAAATATGGCAGTGTTCTGGTGCTCAAAAACTGTAAAAACATAAAGGTTCACGATCTTGTGATCGAAAACAGCGCGTACTGGACTTTTCGCCTGGATCAGTGCAACGGTGTGCATATCAGCAATTTTGTGATCCATAATAACAGAAATGTTGCGAACGCGGACGGCATTGATATGGTAGGCACAAGCAACGTGGTGATCGATCACTGCTTTATATCCACCGCCGATGACGGCATCGTGATCAAAAATGCCGTGTGGGAGGGGAGCAATACCCCGATGCGCAATATCTCGGTAAAAGACTGCGAGATCATTTCGCGCACAAATTCCATAAAAGTGGGGACGGAAACTACGCACGACATCAGCCATATTCTTATAGAAAACTGCCGCCTGTTTATGACGGATCTTTATCCCGGAACCGTCAGCGCTATTGCGCTGGAGGCGGTTGACGGGACGAAACTTTCGGATGTGAACATCAAAAATATATATGCCGAGCGCTGTTCCTGCCCGCTGTTTATCCGCCTTGGAAACAGAAACCGCGCGGCAAAGGTGAACGCGCAGAGCGCGCGTGCGGTTGAGTTCGGTCAAAAAGCGGAAAAAGGCGGCTCTGCCGATAAAAAACGGTATGATATGAAAAGCGAGATAACCGATATTACGGTGGATGGGCTTACCGCCGTGGAGACGGAGATTCCAATCATGATCTGCGGCTTTCGTCAGAAAGGCAAAGTAAAGCGCGTGAAAAACGTAACGCTTAAAAATATTGATCTCTCTGTGACCAAAAGACCTTTTCTTTTGGATAAACGGCTGTTTATCCCCGAATACGCGTCCGAATATCCGGAAGCAAACCGATTCAAAAATCTGCCTTCCTACGGCTTATTTATCCGCCATGCACAGAATGTGCAGATCTCAGATCTGGTCATTCGTAATCCGGTTTCAGGCAAAAAAGAGCGCTACATCCGGGATTTGAAATAACCTGCTTTAGCCGCATTTCTGCCATAGTTTTTAGCAATGGCATGTTATTCAAATTAGGTATTTGAATTTTATTCCTATTCCGTGTAAAATGAAACTGAGCGCGGTTTTGATTGATCACAGTTTGTTTAATAAAAGAGATTTCAGAGGTGATTACCGTGAAAAAAGCTACAAAAAATATGACTTTATCCGCAATGTTTCTTGCCCTCGGGCTGGTTCTTCCGTTTCTTACGGGGCAGATTCCGCAGATCGGCAGCATGCTTCTGCCGATGCACATTCCCGTCATGCTCTGCGGGCTGATCTGCGGCTGGCAGTACGGCGCGGTAGTCGGTTTTATTATGCCCTTGCTGCGTTCGGCACTTTTCGGCGCGCCCGTTATGTTTCCGGCAGCGACTGCCATGGCGTTTGAACTGATGACTTACGGCTTGGTTGCCGGTCTGATGTATGGCCTTTCCCGTTGGCAGTGCATTGTTGCGCTTTACAGAAGTTTGATCGTTGCCATGCTTGCAGGCAGAGCGGTGTGGGGCGTTGTTCAGGTCATTCAGCTCGGTTTTTCGGGCAGCGAATTTACCTGGGCGGCATTCATGTCCGGCGCGTTTCTGAACGCTGTGCCCGGCATCGTTATTCAACTTATCCTGATTCCCGCAATTATGGCGGCGCTCAACCGCACGGGTCTTGTGCCGTATAAAAAGAGAAACCGCAGTTCCGGCGAAACGGAAAGCAATCTATGAATCTTGAAACTGCAAAACAGGAAGTTGTAAACCGGATCTTATCTGCGCAGGGCGCTCATGCGCCGTATATTGTTGCTGTGGATGGAAGATGCGCCGCCGGGAAAACCACATTTGCCAACGAAGTGGCAAAGATCACCGGCTCGGCGGTTGTCCATATGGATGATTTCTTTTTGCAGCCTTATCAGCGCACGCAGCAGCGCCTCGCCACACCGGGAGAAAATGTGGATTGGGAACGATTTAAAAGCGAAGTCCTTTTGCCGCTGAGCAGGGGGGAGACTGCGTATTTCCGCCCGTTTGACTGTCATACGCTCGGCTTTCTCAGGGAGATTTCCGCGAATCCGCAAAACGGTGTGATCGTGGAGGGAACTTACAGCTTGCACAAAGCGCTGTTTGATTTCTATTCTTTCCGCGTGTTTCTCCATGTGTCTCCCAAAGAGCAGCTGCAAAGGCTCCGCAAACGAAACGGCGAATCCGGCGCAAAAGTGTTTGAAGAAAAATGGATCCCGCTGGAAGAAACCTATTTTTCGGCGTATGATCTGAAAAACAGATGCGATCTTGTTGTAAATACGGATTAAAAAATGAAAAGCACCGCAGATCTTTTGCAAGGTCTTCGGTGCTTTTTGCTGTTTTCTCAGATCATTTCCAAAGGTTTTTGTAGATCTGGATGATATCTTTTCTGGTTACTTTTTTGATTGTGTTTGCCGGCGAGCCGGAATCGATTGCGTCATCCGTCATTTTGTCGATCGCCTCAAAAAATTTGCCTTTGTCAATACCGTATTCTTCCAAACTCGGGATCTCACAGGTTTTGCAAAGTTCGCAGCAGGCGTTCAAAAATGCCTCTGCGGCAGTTCTGTCATCATCCGCATGGTGCGCCACATTGATTGCTCTTGCAAGGTCTGCAAATCTGGAATATGCGCCGTCGATTGCAAATCTAAAGCACTCTTTGATCAGCATGGCGTTTGAGATGCCGTGCGGCACATGAAAGAGCGCGCCGATCGGGCGGCTCATCCCATGTATGATCGTAACGGAGGCGTTGTTGAACGCAACGCCGGCCTCAAGCGCCGCCAGGCTCATTTCTTCGCGTGCTTTTATGTTTTTCGGTTCCGCATAGCAAACAGGCAGATTCTTAAATATTCTTTTGACTGCGCTGATCGCAAGATCATCCGTAAGCGGCTGCGCTTTTCTGGAAGTGTATGCCTCAGCAGCGTGGCAGAGTGCGTCCAGCCCGGTTGCCGCTGTAATGGACGGCGGAGCCGTAAGCGTGAATTTTGGGTCGTCTATTGCAATGTCCGGCATCAAAACAGGCCCTTTCAGCAGCATTTTTATATCCCGTTTTGTGTTTGTTATGATCGTAAACTGCGTTGCTTCAGATCCCGTTCCGCTTGTGGTGGGTATTGCAACGGTTGGCGGCGTGGGTATAGATATGATCTTGCCGTAATAATCGTCGATCTCTCCGCCGTTGGTGGCAACTGCGCCGATTGCCTTCATAGCGTCGATCGGTGATCCGCCGCCGAGGGCAATCAAAAAATCACATTTCTCGTCTCTGTACTGCTGAATGCCCATGTCAATAATCGTATCTGTCGGTTCTGCGTTTACGCCGTCAAATACCGAAAATCCGATATTCAGATCGTCCAGCAGTTCCTCAACCGGTCTTACATTGCCGGAACGCACCATAAATCTGTCCGTCACGATCAGCGCTTTTTTGCCAAGATCCGCAATCAGCGGCTTTGCCTGCGCCAGCGCGTTTTCCCCATAAACGATCTTGCCCGGCATGATAAATTGATTTCCCATTTGCTGCACTTCCTCTTTCCCGCAAAAATTTTAAGTATCTTGAAAACATATATATTTTAATCTAAATAGGGTAAAAGTCAAGTGCGTTTTCGCAGAAAAAAAGATCCGCCGCCGGCAGGGCAGCAGATCTTTTTCATTTTATCATTGAATCAAAGCAGACCGTCCCACGTGTCTACCTCTTTTGCTTTCTTTTCTTCCTCGTCAAACCAGTGCTGGGTCACGGACTTGCTCTCCGTAAAGAAGCGGTAAGCGTCTTTGCCAAGGCAGTGCAGGTCGCCGAAAAAGCTCTGCTTGTGCCCGCTGAACGGAACAAATCCAACCGGAACGGGAATGCCTACGTTAATGCCTACCTGGCCGCCGTCCGTATATCTTGCAAACTGCCTTGCATAGTAGCCGCTCTGGGTATAGATCACGGAGCCGTTCGCGTAAGGGCTGGCGTTCATAATGGCAAGACCTTCGTCAAAATCCTTGCATCTCTTTATGCAAAGCACGGGACCGAAGATCTCGTCCCTGCCGATCGTCATATCTTCCGTTACATGGTCAAAAACTGTGGCGCCGATGAAGTAGCCGTTTTCATAGCCCGCAGGCACTTCGGGATTGCGCCCGTCAACAATGAGTTCAGCGCCCTCATCAATGCCTTTCTGGATATCTGCAAGCACTTCTTTGTAGTGCTTTTCATACGTGATCGGGCCAAGTCTTGTGTTTTTATCCCACGCAGGGCCGCAGTTTACGGATTTGATCTGGTTTTTCAGTTCCGCAACGAATTTATCGGCAATGGATTCCTCAACAACGCAGCAGGAAAGCGCCATGCATCGCTGACCGGCGCAGCCGAAAGCGGAGTTGATCACGCCGGCAACCGTTCTCTCCAGCGCGCAGTCCTCCATAACCAGCGCATGGTTTTTTGCCTGGCAGAGCGCCTGGCATCTTTTGCCGGCTGCCGCTGCTTTCTGATAGATTTTAAGACCAACAGGCGTGGAGCCAACAAAGGTAATGCCCTTAACATCCGGGTGTTCCAATATCGTGTCAATCTCGTTTCTGGAGCAGGTAACAATGTTGATAACGCCGTCCGGAATTCCCGCCTCTATATAAAGCGCGCCGATGCGCATCGCGGTTCTCGGTGTTAATGACGCTGCTTTAAGCACCATTGTGTTGCCGCACGCAACGCATACGGGGGTCATCCAGCCAAACGGGATCATTGCCGGGAAGTTTACCGGAACGATACCTGCAAAAACGCCGAGCGGTTCGCGGTATTTTACCGTGTCAAATCCGGTGGAGGCGTCCATCAGACTTTCACCCATCATCAGGGAGGGCGCCTGCGTGGCAAGTTCCGTTCCTTCCTGCGCTTTGCCTACGTCGCCTGCGGCTTCGCCCCACGCTTTGCCGTTTTCTTCGCATACCAGCATCGTAAGTTCGTCCATATGCTCAATCAGCAGTTCGCGCACTTTGTAAAGGATCTGCGTTCTCTTTCTTGCCGGGGTGTTTCTCCAGCCGGGATAAGCGGCTTTTGCCGCTTCAATGGCCTCCAGCACTTCTTCGTTCGTGCAGCAGGGCGCCTGACCGGTTACTTCACCGGTGGACGGGTTGTGCAGGTCATACCACTTATCCGTTTTGGATTCCCTGAACTCGCCGTTTACGAAATATTTAAGTCTTTCCATATTTTTACCTCTCAAAAAATAATTTCAATCTTTATTCTATCATCCAAAATCACGGATTTCAATTCGTAATGTGCTTAAAGATATCGCCGCCGAATTGTGCAATTTCACATAAATGCCCGGGCGGCGTAGGATAGTAGGGGGGTGTTTTTTTGCGTTCACATAAAAATAAACCGTTTCGCACCGTGGCAATTGCCGGGCAGTGCGCCGCGGCGCAGATTCTTCTTTTCGAGGAACTGACGGGCTCTTTCATCTGCGATTTTCCGGATACGCCGCTTAAAGGGGTCTATTACTATAAGTTCAACGAATACTTACTTACCTGCCTTCCGCCCGGCAGCCCTGCCGACGCGGCGGCGGAATATGACTGCGTAATCTATCTGCTCCATCCGTTCAGGCTGGAAACGGACTTGGTTGACGCGTTTCGCTTTTCCAGAAAAGCCAAAAGATTTGTGTTGCTCATGTGCCGCTGTGCAAATCAGAAAAAGAAGCGCCTGCCGGTAAATCTGAAACTGCTTTCTGGCGCGCTGCGGGCAGAGATCGTGCTGGAAACCTGCCACAGTTCCAAAGGAGTAAACCGGCTGCTGGATTCCATCGGAAAACTGTTTTCCTAAATAAAAAAAGACTGCGCCCGTTTTATTCAGGCACAGTCCCGTTATCCGAGTAAAATGGCTTAGATATCATTCGCCTTACTCTTGTTGCATTACAGGTTTTACCGCAACTCCTACCTGCATGACCAGCAACCGGGGTCAACTATAACGCCATAGCAATATTAATATAACATTTTTCAGCGCAGATTGCAATGTTATTTGAATGCATTTTATGTAAATTTTTTATATTTTGGTCATTTGCCTCCAAATTGCGTGAATTTAAATCGTATTGTTTTACTGCCGTTTGATTTATCTATAATTTTATGCCGTTTATTATTGAAAAGGCTTATGCCTTGTGCTAAAATATAGAAAAATAAGGGCGGTGATAAAATGGCAAATCTGAAACGCGGGCTCATCGTCTCCTGCCAGGCGGTTAAAGGGGAACCCCTTTACGGTCTGCATATGATGGGGCATTTCGCGCGCGCGGCCGTGCTCGGCGGCGCAGTGGGAATCAGAGCCAATTATGTTTCTGATATAGAGGAGATCAAGCAGCAGGTGGATGTGCCTGTGATCGGCATCATTAAGGCGGAATATGACGGCAGCGACGTTTATATCACGCCAACGTTAAAAGAGGTTAAGGCGCTTTTAACAACAGGCTGCGAGGTCATTGCGCTGGACGCAACCAAAAGGGAGCGCCCGGGCGGCGAAAAACTGGCGGATCTTGTTAAGTATATCCGTGAAAATGCCCCCGGTGTGGAAATCATGGCGGATTGCTCTGATTTTGAGGAGGCAAAAGCGGCAGACGAAATGGGATTTGATTATGTGGGCACCACGATGCGCAGTTATACGCCGTATACGGCTGGCGTTTCGATCCCGGATTACGATCTGCTGAAAAAGATGACGGCGGAGTTATCCGCGAAAGTGATCGCGGAGGGCGGCATATGGGAAACTGCCCAGCTTCAGAAAGTGCTGGATTGTGATCCTTACGCGGTTGTGATCGGCAGCGCGATCACCAGACCTATGGATATTACAAAGCGCTTTGCAGGCGTCTTTGAAAAAAATAATTTTTATGATAAACAGGAGAAATAGTGTGAAAAATCACACTATCATCAATTGTAACGACCTCAAAATTTGCCTGCGGCATAATTTTGAGATGTCTAAGTTCCCATTATACGCCTTATCCGGCTACAATAGGGCGTTAGGAATTTTTAAATATTATTTGTAGCCGGAAAGGCTATGGAAATAAAAATGCAGGATTTAAAAAAGTTTAAGGGCTTATTTTCCGCCCTGCTCACACCGTTTAATAAAGACGGCGGCATCAAATTCGAATCCATCAGGGATCTTGTTGAGTTCAACATCAAAAACGGTATAGACGGCTTTTATGTGGGCGGCAGCACCGGCGAGGGGCTTCTGCTTACCAATGAGGAAAGAGAGGCCGTTTTCAAATGCGTAAAAGAGGCGGCAGGGGATAGAGTAACCCTTATTGCCCATGTTGGCACGATCTCCACGGATTCCGCAATAGAAATGGCAAAGTGCGCGGAGAATCTGGGCTATGACGCGATTTCCGCCGTTGCGCCGTTTTATTACGGATTTCCGCTTGAGGCGATCCTCGGCTATTATCAGGATATTGCCAACAGCACCTCTCTTCCGATGATCATCTATAATTTTCCGAACTCAAGCGGATTTTCTCTTACCAAAGATATCGCAAACGATCTGTTTAAAAATGAAAAATTTATCGGCATCAAGCATACGTCCAGCGATATGTTCGCGCTTCAGAAATTCAAACATCTGGATCGGGATATCGTGGTTTATAACGGCTTTGATGAAACGCTGCTCGCAGGGCTTGCCATGGGCGCGGACGGCGCAATCGGCAGCACCTATAACTTTATGGGCAAAAAGTTCAAAAAGATCATGAATGATTTTCTCAGCGGAGATCTTAAAGCCGCGCAGAAAGGGCAGAACGAGGCGGATGAGATCATTACCGAAATGTGCAAATACGGTGTGTTCCAGTCTGAAAAAGCGATTCTTACCGAACTCGGCGTTGATATGGGCGAGTGCAGAAAACCGTTCCTGCCGATCAGTGCTGAATGCCGCGCCTCTATGAGAAAAATTGCGGAAAAGATTGCTGAAGAATGAGAGCGGATCAGATCAATATCAGAGATCCGTTTGTGCTTGCCGAAAACGGAAAATATTATCTTTACGGCACACGTGCCGCTGATTTCGGCAGAAAAACAGGCGGATTCGACGTTTACGTTTCAGTGGATCTTGCGGAATGGAGCGGCCCTTTTGCCTGCTTTGATTCCGAACGATTCGGCTTAAACCGGGAAGTCAACTGGGCGCCTGAGGTGCATTGCTATCAGGGCAGTTATTATATGTTTGCCTCTTTTACCCGAGAAAACGGCCTTCGCGGCACTTATGCGCTTAAAGCGGACAGTCCGCTCGGCCCGTTTGTTCCCCATTCAAACGGTGCGCTCACGCCGGACGCATGGGAATGCATAGACGGCACATTTTATTGTGAAAACGGCGTGCCGTATCTTGTTTTCTGCCATGAACATACGCAGGCCGTGGACGGAGAGATTTGTTATATGCCGCTTTCATCTGATCTTAAAGAAAGCGCAGGGGAAGCAAAACTGATATTTACTGCATCTTCACCCGAATGGGCGGATCAAAAAGCACCGGGCGAACATTATGTTACGGACGGACCTTTTCTGTACCGCTCAGCAAACGGAAGTCTCCTGATGATTTGGTCCACTTTTATAAAGCATACATATGCGCAGTGCATTGCGCGGTCGGAAAACAGCAGTATCATGGGCAGTTTTGAACATCTGCCGCCCCTCATTACCGAGGACGGCGGCCACGGCATGCTCTTTTGCTCCGGCAGCGATCTGATCCTGACGTTTCATTCGCCGAATCAGACGGGATTGGAACGCCCTCGGTTCGTTAAACTGAAAGACTGCGGCGACACCCTGCGTCTCGTGCCGTAAATAGAGCACAGAATAAAAAACAGAAAAAACGCTTTTGAGATGTATTCTCAAAAGCGTTTTTTTGGTGCGCAATATTTTATCAACTGAATGTGTAATAAAACATATTTGCAATGTTTTCCGGCTGCGCCGCGAATTGGAGCCTGTAGGCGATTCTTTCGGCGTCTGTGTGCGAAGATTTTACATTGTTTACACATTTTACGGAAATGCTTTTTGGATCTATGCGGCATTCCTTATCAAGACGGATTGTTTTCTGCTCTCCGGGAATCAGATCAAACGCGTTGTCAGAAAGGGGCGCGCTTTCTCCTTTAATGTCCACAAAAACAGATCTTGCGTAGGTGTTGCTTTCCAGCGTAAGTTTGTTGCCGGAAACATAAGCCTTAATTTTTGCCCGTTTCAGATTCAGCGTCCGCTCCGGCACAAAAACAGCTGTTGTTTCAAACTGCTTTTTCCCGTCTTTAAAGAGTTCGGCGTATAAAAAACAGTTCTTTTTATCAAAGCCGGCAACCGTTATGCTTGCCGCTTTAAGCGGTTCGCCTGCCTTGGAATGTACATTTTCATTCGTTTCGGAAAGCGTTTTGCCGTCCAGATCCATGATCCTTGCCTTTACGGTATAATCGCCGCTTTCCATTGTATCGTTCAGCAGATAGATCTCTGCGTCGCTGTGCGTTTCACGAACAGAAAGGGCAATGGGGCTGAAGAACCGTTTCGCTGCGTACATCAGCGGTTTCCATTTGCCGAAATAGTCCACGGAAGACCAGCTCGGGCAGCCCCAGCAGTCGTTGAGCTGCCACCAGAGCGAACCGTTGCATCTGCCTTTGTTGCGCCGGAAATGCTCCGCCGCGTTGCCAACGCACTGGCTCTGGATCAGCCCGGTCAGATAGATCAGATCCTCAAATTTGTCCGGCTCGTTATACCGTTCCAGCAGATAATACTTCATCTTTGCGTTTCCGCTCAGACATTTCTGGTGGTGCAGCATCGTTTTGGAAAACAGGTGCATCTCATCCTTGTCTGCAAACTGCTCTATGCAGTCTGTGGACGGCAGAGATTCCATTCCGTATTCGCTCATAAAGCGGGTATATCTTTTGGTGTAATATTTCAGATTCTTTCCGCCGTGCCAAACGTGCCACATATGTGTGTCGCCGCATTTGTCCGCTGTAATATTCTTTCTGAAGCCGTCTCCAATCGGGGAAGTTTCTATATACGGCGTTTTTCTGTCATACTTTCTGATCTCGGCAGGCAGTATGTCATAAAAGAATTTGCGATACCATTTCACGATCTCGGATTGCTCCGGCAGATACGTAAACATGAATTCGATCTCGTTGTTGCCGCACCAAAGCGCAAGGGAAGGGTGGTGCATGATGCGGCATACGTTGTATTTGATTTCCCCTAAAACATTGCTTAAATATTTTTCCTCATAAAACGGATACATCAGGCAGGCAAACATAAAATCCTGCCAAACCAGAATACCGTTCTCATCGCAAAGGTCATACAGATGATCGCTGCCGTAATATCCGCCGCCCCAGATTCGGATCATGTTGAAATTTGCCGCAACGCAGTCGGCAATGATCTTCTGCTCGGCTTTTTCATCAATTCTGTCCGCCATTGCGTCCGGGGGGATCACATTGGCGCCTTTGGCAAACACCGGCACACCGTTAAGAATGAAACGGAAATTGCGGCCGTATTTGTCCGCTCCGCGGTCCAGTTTCAGCGTGCGCAGACCTATGCGTTTTTCAGCGCTGCCGATTCTGATGGTGTAAAGCGGCTGCTTTTCCTTGCCGGAAAGTTCACGCGTCCACCACAGTTCGGGATTTTCGATCCGGATTTCTCCCGTGCCATTTTTGATCTCAAATGCGCTCTGTTTCCCGTTCGGCGCTGTGATCGCGGCTTTTCCGTCATACGGTATGTCCGTTTTGATCTCCAGCGTTACGCAGCCGTTTTCATGGATTTGAAATACCGTGAAATCACGCACTTCCTCATCAAAGGCAAGGATCTGCGTTTTGCCCAGTATCCCGGATACGGGCAGATTGATGCCCCAGTCCCAGCCAAAATGGCAGGCGGGTTTTCTTATGTAGGGCGCGCCGTCTGTTCCGTTGTTGTTTTTCGGCAGCGGCTTTTCTTTCTGCCTGGTTGTAATGTATGCAACCGGGGAATCAAAATGGATTCGGATCTCGTTTTCCCCTTCTTGTAACACGTTCTTAATATCTTTTTCAAAACGGATATATGCGTTTTCGGATTTTCCGATCAGTTTGCCGTTAATATAGATACGGGCAAGCGTGTCCAGCATATCGCAGGAAAGAACCACGTTTTTGCTCTTGCACATATCGGCGCTGATTGTAAAGGTACGTTCAAACGTTTTTCCCGTTTCACCAATAAACTGCACATCCTTTTCGTTCGTGCCGTAAAACGGGTCTTGGATCTTTCCGCTCTTGAAAAACGCGTTAAAATCCGTTACCGGCGTAGCTGCCTCAACGGATTCGCCCGTTGAATCCAGTGTGATCTTCCATACGCCGTCCAGTGATAATGCTTTCATAATCAATCCCTCTGCTTTGTTTTTAGGCAGTTGCCGCCTGGTTTCCGTTTCATTATAGCATAACGGTGTTATCTTATCAACAATTTAAATTTTCTGTTGCATTCTAAAAGTTGTTGCTTTATAATACTTTCTGTCAGTTCGCAAAATCCTGACCAGTTTCGTTTCATTCGCGAAACTTCTAAAAACAAAACTAAGGAGAAATTGAATCATGAAAAACAAAAAACTGATGTTTATTGTTCAGGCGGCTGTGATCGCCGCAATGTACGCCGCGCTTACCTACGCGCAGAATTTTCTTCTGCCCGGCACAACTTCCGCTGCCGTGCAGTTTCGCGTTTCGGAGGCGCTCAACGTGTTTGCCCTGTTTACGCCGGCGGCAATACCGGGGCTGACGATCGGCTGCGTGCTGTCCAATATCTATAATATCGGATCCGGCCTTCCGCTTGATATGATCTTCGGCTCGCTTGCCACCCTGCTTGCAACGCTTTGCATTTATCTTTTCCGCAAGATTAAGATCGGGTCTTATCCGTTGATTTCCATGCTGATGCCCGCCGTCTTTAATGGCGTGATCGTGGGTTGGGAAATCGAAACCTTTTTTGTGGAGGGCGATTTCATTTTTGTCGATTTCCTTGTTCAGGGCGGCCTGGTTGCGCTCGGCGAACTTGGCGTTATGCTTGTGCTGGGTACGATTCTTTATTACGTTTTCGTTAAGCGCGGGCTGGATAAAAAGTTGTTTTCGCCGGCGATTGCCTGATCTGTTCAAACTATAAACCTAAAATGATTTTGCAAAAAGAGCACAGCCGTAAAGGCTGCGCTCTTTTTTTGCCTAAAGAATGTTTGAAAGGTTTATTCTGGAATGATCGTATACCTGTTCTATTTCGCTTTTTGCCTCGATCAGCGCCTCGTTCGTGTCCTCTTCGTTCAGATCGTTCAGGTCATTCAGCGTGCCTATGGAAATCTCCGCGCTGTGCAGAATGGCGTGATCCGTGATATAGGTGGCAAGGCGGTCAAAATCCTCCCACTCATCCTCTATCGCCGCGCATTTTTCTTTTTTTGCCGCAAGATCCGTTTCGTCAATGGCAGTGTCAATATGGGTAATAATCTCTTTGCAGTCTTTGTAAACATAGAATTGCTCAAATGCGCAAAGCGAAAGGGCGGCAAGAATGAACACGGCGGAAAACCAAAGTCTTTTCATTTATTTGCCCCTCTTTTCTATCACGTTGATCTTTCCGTTGTCATCAATCGTAAGCAGCATGATATCCGTGATCTGCTTGCCGCTTTGGGTTACAAGCAGTTCAATCTCGCTGTTTTTGATCTTGTTTTCTCCAAAATATTCCGCAACGGGTTTTCCGTCCGTAACAACGGGCACTGCCGTTGATTTTTCATCTACTTCAAGATGAAGCTGGCTCGGCGTTACGGGGCTGTCTTTTGCTTTTGCCAATACAGATACGGTGCCGTTCGTCTCCACAACCGCGTCCTGCACTTCGGAAAGATCAAAAAATCCCTTTTCACGCACGGCGTCCATCAGATCATCTATTGTGATCCGCAGCCTTCTCAGCTGTTTTTCGTCCAGCTTTCCGTTTTTGATCACAAAGATCGGTTTGCCCTGAATGATGTTTCTGAAACCGATGCTTTTCATGGAAAGCGCGGAAACTATGATCTCCAGCGATACAAAGATCAAAATCGGAATAATCATATTTGCAAGCGGCATGGCGTTATCTTGCAGCGGAATCACTGCCACCTGCGAAACCAGTATCGTGATCACAAGTTCGTGCGGCGTCATTTCGCCGATCTGCCTTTTTCCCATCACTCTCAGCGCAATGATTACTGCTATATAAATAATCACCGCTCTAATAAAAACAATGCTCATTTCAATCACCGCCATTATTTTTTGCATAAGAACCGCAAATATTGAAAAAATACTTTTAGAAATTTTTTTGGTGATTCTATGGAAAAAATATTTCCGTCCGTAAAGGATAATATGGATAAACTCAACAGCGATTATAAAGACTGTTCTGATTTTTTGCTGCGCGAGTGTATCGTTGGCGGCAGAAACTGTATCGTCTGCGTGCTGGACGGCATGATCAATTCCCTCCAGCTTTCCCAGATGATCATGAGCCCGCTTTTAAATTATAAGTTTGAAACGGACGAGCCCGATGATTTGTTTAAAACGATAAAGCTGCGGGTCGTTAATTCGCTGGAAATGAGCGAGGCGGAAACTTTTGACGATGTATATTTTTATCTGTCCTCCGGGTTTGCCGCCGTGTTTATAGACGGCGTTTCCAAATGCCTTGTTATGGGGATTCAGGGCTTTGAAAAGCGAAAAATGGGCGAACCTACGAACGAGGCGGATATCAAAGGTGCAAAAGAGTGCTTTACGGAAACGTTGAATGACAATAAAGCAACGCTTCATCGCAGAATAAAATCTCCCAAACTGAAAATGAAACAGTTCAAGATTGGCTCGGATGTAAAAACCTCCGTGGTTGTTTGCTATATTGAATCCGTTGCGGATATGCGGCTGGTTGCCGATGTGGAAAACCGGATCCTGTCTGCCCCGGTGGACGATCTTTGCGATTACGGCGAACTTGCCGCCTTTCTGGAAAGCGGCGTAAAATCTCTGTTCACCGCCGTCGGAAATACGGAACGTCCCGATACGCTTTGCTCAAAGCTGAATGAGGGCAGGGTCGCCGTTCTTGTGGACGGTTCGCCGTATGCCGTGTATGTGCCTTATCTGTTTACGGATTCTTTCTCTACGGTGGATGATTATAACAACCGCCCGTTTTACGCCACTTTTAACCGGCTGCTGAAATATTTTTCATTTGTAATATCGGTTATCCTGCCCGGATTTTATGTAGCCGTGGGCACGTATCATCAGGAGCTTTTGCCGCCCTCGCTTATGTATACTATAGCGGCGGCGGAGGCGTCTACGCCGTTTTCTTTGATGCAGGAGGCGGTCATGGTTCTGATCCTGTATGAGATCATGCGCGAGGCTGGCCTACGCCTGCCCAAAACGATCGGACATGCCGTGTCCATCATCGGCGCGCTTGTTATCGGGGATGCGGTCGTCAACGCAGGGCTCGTCGGCGCGCCCATGCTCGTCGTCGTTGCCGTAACGGCAATCGCGTCCTATGTTATCTATCCGCTTTATGAAAGCATTTCCGTTTTGCGGATTCTTTTTATTCTGCTCGGCGGTTTTACGGGTATATACGGCGTGATCCTCGGCGTATGTATGCTTTGCGTAAATATTACGGCGATCGACCCTTACGGCGTGCCGTATTCTTCACCCATTTCTCCGCTGAATAAAAAGAGCATGGTGGATATCTTTTATCGCGCAGACTGGAAAAAACTTTTAAAACGCAATATCAGAGTGCAGAATCTAAGGGGTGCGGATCTCAATCATGATTAAGTATAAAAAGGGCATGATCGCCTCGCTGAATCTGTTTTTTCTGCTGTTTGTCAGCCGCACGATCATCGGCTTCACAGTCAGCAGCGAAGCGCTGAAAAGCCGCTATTCCATGGATCTTGTCTACAGCACTTTTTTTGCGCTGCTTATCACGTTTTTGATCTCCCTGCCTGCCGTGATCTGCGCGGCAAAGGGCAAGAGCATCATGAACCACAGGCTCCTGCGCGTGCTTTACGGGATTTATTTTATCTTTTCAGGCGCGGTGAATGTTGCTAAATTTGCCGTATTCTCCTCCACGGAACTTAACCAAAACGCCAAGATCGCCGTGCTTGCCGGGTTTATGATCCTTGCCTGCGCCTATGCGGCGTCACTCGGGATAGAGGCGGTTTCCCGTTTTGGTTCCATGGTGTTTGTGATCACTCTGATCGGCGCTGTGGGCGTCATGGCAGAGGGCGCAAGCGATTTTTCTTATCTGAATCTTTTTCCCATAACGCAGAATCCGGGCGAAAGCGTTCTCAGAAATATTCTTTTTTCCGTTTGCAGCACCAATGAACTTGTCCTTTTTATAGCCTTAGCGCCTAAAGTAAACGGAAAAACGGCTAAGCCTTTTTATTTTTCGCTATCGGCGGCATATCTCGTCATGATGGTGCTGATCGCGTTTACCATTGGCGTGCTCGGCGATACCGCGTCGCTTTCCGCGTATCCGCTGTTTGAGGTGTCGCAGCTTTCCAAACTCGGCTCCGGCGAACGGCTGGAAGCGATCTTTACTGCGCTGTGGATCTTTGCTGTGTTTTTAAAGATCACGCTGTTTCTTTACTGCGCCGGCGAATCGTTTTCGTTCAAAAAAAAGTGGGTCAAATTTTCGTTCTGCGGCGCTGCCATGTTTGCGCTGAGCGCGTTTTTCCTTTACGGTAGTGTGTTTGACAGCAATCAGGAAAAGATCCTTTACCCCGCTTTTGCGGTATTTGCTTTTGTTTTGCCGCTTTTGTATCTGATATTCGGTAGAAAGAGGAATAAGATTGAAGAAGTTAACAGCCATATTTAAATCTGCGTTTTGCGTTTTGCTTGCCGCCGCTGTGTTTTCCGGCTGCGCAGGAAATGAAAATCTGAAAGATCTCAGCGTAGTCGAGGGCATGGGGATTGATCTTAAGAACGGGCAGATCAGCGTGACCGTTCAAACCTTGAATCTTTCCAAAGAAGGCACCGGCGCCGAAGCGCTTTCGGGCAATATCACCATGAACGCAGGGGGAAGCGGCCCCAATATTTCCGCCGCCGTGCAGAAAACGGCTGAAAGTTTGTCCAAGAAACTGTTTTTTGGGCAGAACCAGATCCTTGTGATCGGCAGTGATCTTGCAAAACAAGATCTGAATGCCTGCTTTGATTATCTGATCCGTAATTCGGATTCCCGGCCGGATCTTGCCGTTTGCATTGCGGCGGAATCCGCAGAACAGGTGCTTTCAAGTAAACTCGGAAATGCCCTCGTGCCTGCGCAGTCTCTGTCTGAATTGCTTTATAACGGCGAATCTGAGGGGTTTGCATCATATGTTACCGTAAGCGAAATGCTCAATTTGTATAAGGACAAAACTTCTGATATCTATCTTCCCGTCATTACCGCAGATGAAGAAAGCGCTGCGGTGTCCGGAATTGCGTTATATAACGGCGGCGCACTTGCCGGCGTGCTGTCGGAAGAGCAGATCATGGGCTTTCTGCTGCTTACGGATAAGATCGATTCGGGTTATTTTGAGTTTGAATCCGAAGTATACGGAAAGATCGGAGCGGAAATCTCCGATTCCAAAACCAAGACCAAAGCATCCGCGGAAAACGGCGCAGTTGTTTACAGCGTAGAGATCACCTCCACGCTGTCTGTAGAGGAACTGCAAAACGGTGCCGAAACGATGATATCCGAAAAAGATCTTAAGAATATTGCGGCAGAGGCGGAAAAAGAACTGGAAAACAAGTGCCGTCAGGCGTTTCTCTCCTGTGTTCAAAACGGCAGCGACTGCCTCAGAATCGGGGAGAGCCTTGCCGCCGGCTCACCGTCTGCTTACGATCAGCTCAGCGATCACTGGAAAGATGCGCTTTCTTCCGTAAAACTTGCGGTAAAGAGCAACTGTAAACTCAAAAAGGTCAATGAAAACGCAAGCGGTTACTGATCGCCGCTCTCGCTGTCATTGAAAAGCGTAACCAGTTCTTTTGTGCTGCTGTCCGTGCCTGTGTCTATATTTATGCAGGCTGCGGCAGGCACCGCAAGGGAAAGGGCAAACAGCACCAGAAAAATGATAACGGCTTTCTTCATTTCTTCGCCTCCTTGACTTTATATATTATTTTATAGTATAATAAACTTTGGATTTTTATGACATATGCGTTAAAGATAGATCAAAAGCGTTTTATCTTTTCCCAGCAGGCGTAAAGGAGTGAAACAAATGTCATCAAAATATATTTCACCTATTTCTATGGAAGCCATCTCCAAGTTATGCGGTGAACTGAAAAAAAACAATTCAATACGCCCAAGTGATTTCGAAAGATACCATGTAAAAAGAGGTTTAAGAAACGAGGACGGCACCGGCGTTATGGCGGGCCTGACCCGTATCTGTTCCGTTGAGGGCTATTATATTCTGGATGGTGAAAAGGTAGCTAAAGAGGGTAAACTTTCTTACCGCGGATATGATATAAACGATATCGTTGAAAACTGCGTGGCGGAAAACCGTTTCGGTTTTGAAGAGGTCGTGTGGCTTCTTCTGTTTGGCGAACTGCCCACGCCCGCGCAGCTTACCTCGCTTTATGAGGTGATTGACGTTTGCCGTTTTCTTCCCGATGATTTTATAGAGGATATGATGATCAAAAATCCGTCCAAGGATATTATGAATAAACTTGCCCGCTGTATTCTGGGCCTGTATTCCTATGATGAAAATCCGGACGATATCTCCGTGCAGAACGTTCTGCGCCAGAGCATGCAGCTCATCGCGCAGTTTCCCACCATTCTTACGGTTGCTTATCAGGTTAAGCGCAGGGCGTTTTACGGCAAAACGATGTTTTTGCACCCAATCAAACGCGGACTTTCCACTGCGCAGTACATACTCCGCCAAACAAGAGCGGATAAAAAGTATACGGATGAAGAGGCAAAACTGCTGGATATTATCCTTATGCTTCACGCAGATCACGGCGGCGGCAACAACTCCACGTTTGCAACAAGAGTGCTGACTTCAAGCGGCACGGATACCTATTCCGCCATTGCGGCAGGCATCGGCTCGCTGAAAGGCCCCCGCCACGGCGGCGCAAATGTTAAAACAACCAATATGATGTATGAGATCATGGCAAATGTTCCGGATTCAACGGATGAATCCCAGGTAAAGGATTACCTTGCCAAGATCCTGCGCAAAGAGGCGGGAGACGGTCTCGGCCTCATCTACGGCATGGGGCATGCCGTATACACCATTTCGGATCCCCGCGCCGTGATCCTTAAGAACAGCGCCAGGGAACTTGCGTATCAGGCAGGGTACGAAAAGGAATTTAAAACACTTGAAAATGTGGAAAAGGTAACGCCGGATCTGCTCCATGAGATTAAGGGTGACGATAAGGAAATCTGCGCAAACGTAGACCTTTATTCCGGTCTTTGCTATAAGGTGCTCGGCATTCCGGAAGATCTGTTTACACCGCTGTTTGCCGGTTCCAGAGTTGTGGGCTGGTGCGCGCATCGTCTGGAAGAACTCACATCCAACAAACGAATCATCAGACCGGCTTATAAGAGCGTTTCCCAAAGAAGAGAATATACGCCTCTCAACAAAAGAAAGTGAAAAAAACAGGGTTTCAAAGTATCGTTCTAACGTTGTGCGCCGCATGCATTTCCGTTGGCGCCGCCGTTATAAGATGTGTTCAGTTATTTTATTATACCGATCCTCAAACGGGTTATGTCACCGGCAGCGGCAAGGAACTCATTTTTGATCTTTATGTTTGCCTTGCTGTCAGTATCGTTCTTTTTGCTTTGGCGGCATGGATCGGAAGGGCGGATGCAGGCGAAGAACTTGTTCCCGGCAGAGGGATGTTTTTGCTGTCTCTTTTCTGCGCGGCAGGCATGTTTTATGATTTCATTTACCAGTGCGTCAACTGCTATCTGTATGTTTCAAAAACATCGTTCCCTGCGGCAAACCGTATTGTTCCGATGGCGCTGTGCGCCGTGTTCGCACTGTTCAGCTGTGCCTATTTTGCAGTGCTGTGCCAGTGTTCACGTTCCAGCCGTTTTGAATTCGGCAGGCTTTGGCTGCTGCGTCTTGCCCCGCTTTGCTGGACTTTTTGCAATGTGCTCGTGGGGCTTACCGAGTACGGCAATATCGTTTTTGACGTGGATTCGGCGCTGGAATATCTTTCCCTGATTTTTGGCATGGTGTTTTTCTTTCTGCTTTTCGCGTCCAGGGAAAGCCAGTTTAAACGTATGGGTGTGCTTGCGTTTTTCGGCTATTCTTACGGTGTGCTGAGTTTTGTTCTGTCCCTTCCCCGCATGATCGCGTTTATCGGCGGAGCGGGGCTTGCGTTTCCGGATTTTTCCGCGCCTGCGTTTTTGTTTACGGGCGTTTTCGCATTTGCCGCCGCTTGGCGTATCTCGTTTAAAAAGAAGGTTTGATCTTGTTTTTTGAAAACCTTAAAACCATCGCCGTTCAGGTATTCATGCTTTATATGATTGCGGGGATCGGCTTTGCCGCAGATAAATTCGGTATCTTTACTCGTGAGGACGCAAAACGCGTGATCAACCTTTTGTTCAATCTGATACTGCCTATTGCGGTCATACGCAGCTTTGCCCATATAGAGTATTCCCCGGAACACGTGCGGGGTCTGTTTATTGCATTTCTGTGTGCCGCCGCAACGCATTTGTTCGGAATGGCTGTTTGTGCGCTTACGTTCAGAAAAAGAAGCCTGCTGGAACGGGGCATCTTTCATTACGGCACCGTGTTTTCCAACGCTGCTTTTCTTGCCCTGCCGCTTGCCCAAAGCGTGATCGGGGATGAGGGCGTGTTTTACTGCTCCGTTTATATCGGGGTGTTCAATATTTTTGCTTTCACTTACGGAATTCATGAGATCAGCGGAAGAAAAGCCGGAATCAGCATAAAAAAGATCTTTTTAAACCCCGGCACGATTTCCGTTATCATCGGTGTGCCGCTGTTCCTTTTAAGAATAAAACTGCCGCATATCATCGATTATCCTATGGAACTTGCCGGCGGTATCAATTCGCCGCTTGCCATGATTATCTTCGGCACCTTTCTTGCAAATGCGAATTTTAAAAATCTTTTTATCAAAAAAGAGCTGTTTTTTGTTTCGTTTTTACGGCTCGTATTCATCCCCGTTGTTATGACCCTGTTTTTCCGGGTGTGCGGCGTTACCGGCGATCTGCTCAGAGCCATGGCAATCTCCGCCTCGGCGCCAACTGCAACAAATACGGCAATGTATGCGGCAAAGTATGAGAACGACGCCGGCCTCGGCTCAGAGATCGCAGCGCAGTCCAGCGTGCTTTCCGTTGTAACGATGCCGGTTGTGGTTGCCATTTCGTCTGTTTTGTAAAATAAATATTACAAATAGGATAATAAATTTATCCTATTTGTAAATTTTGTTTTAATTTATTTTTCATTCGATTTCTTTCGCGCGGATTTTGCGCTATAATGTATCTAAATCAGCTGTTTTAATTTTGTACGCCGGGTATGCCCGCGCCGCGGCGTATTTCGGATTGCGGGCGGAAAGGTTATGATGTTATGAAATTGATAATCTCCATCGTTTCCAATAAAGATGTGGAAAAGGTGTTTGAGAATTTAAGCAAAGCCGGTTTTCGCGCCACTAAAATCTCCACGATGGGCCAGTTCCTGGAGGGCGGCCATACAAGCCTTTTTATCGGCGTGGAGGATAGTAAAGTGGACGAAGCTTTTGAAGTTCTTCAGAGTTCCGTTTCCAAAAGGATCGTCAAGCAGCACGGCGTGCAGAGCACTTTAAAAGGCACGCTGTTAAAGCAGCCTGTTGATGTGGAAGAGTTCGGCGGCGTTGCTTTTGTTATAAATGTAGAGGAATTTAAAAAGTTTTAAATATGGTTTTTACATATTTTAAAGGTAATCAAAATGTAAAAGACAGGGTTTCCTCCCTTGTGGAATCTTCCCGGCTTCCGCACGCCATCCTGATCGAAGGAGAGGCGGGGCTTGGAAAAAAAACGCTTGCAAGGGAGATTGCCTGCGCGCTCGTATGCCGCGGCAGCGGTCCAAAACCCTGCTGTTCCTGCGCCCAGTGCAGAAAAGCCTTAAACCGGGTTCACCCCGATATTTTTGAATACTGCGCGCCCGGCGGCGCCAATTCGTTTCATATAGATACCGTGCGGGAGATCATCAACGATTGTTATGTTATTCCGAATGAGGCGGATTATAAGATCTATATTCTTGGAAACGCACACTGCATGAATGCCTCCGCGCAAAACGCGCTGCTTAAGATTTTGGAAGAGCCGCCCGCTTACGCCGTGTTTATTTTAACGGCGGAAAACCGTTCCATGATGCTGGAAACGATCCTTTCCAGAGTTGCAACCGTGTCTGTTCAGGGCGTATCCCCGGACGAGGGCGCCGAATATATTACGGAGCACAACAGTGAAATTTCTTATGATGAGGCGTGCAGCGCCGTTTTAACTTTCGGCGGCAATATAGGTAAAGCGCTGGAAAGCCTTTCCGGCGGCAGGTTTGAGGAAATGCTTTCCCTTGCAGACGGCGTTTGCCGCGGTCTTACTGCCGGAAATGAATATGAACTTTTAAAAACACTCAGCGCGCTTTCTTCCAGCCGGCAGGATACTGCCGCGCTGCTGAATATGCTGAAAACCGTTTTCAGAGACGCGCTTGCCGGCGGCGAACCGCTTTCCGGCAGAAAAGAAAGCGTGAAACTGCTGCAGCGCGCTTTTACAAGAAAAAAACTGCTCGGCCTTTTTACAGCGGCTGAATCCCTTTATGATATGGCGCTGAAAAATGCAAATCAGCAGCTGATGATCACCAAGATCTGCTATACGCTGCGAGAGGCCGCCGGCAGATAAATTGCTTTTTACTGCTGTGCAGGCGTTTTTCTCATGCCTGCATGCGTTATGCGGTTCGTGCCTGTTTGGCTACAGCAGGCGCCCGTCATCTTTTATGAATTTGTGGCCAGAAAGGCTATGTGTGTTGTAATGACAGAAATTGTTTCCGTGCGTTTTAAGGATTCGGGAAAAGTATATTATTTTTCTCCGGGTGATTTGAAAATAAAGGCAGGTCAGTTCGTGGTGGTGGAGACTGCAAGGGGCGTGGAGTGCGCCAAGGCGGTTACCTCCAACAGAACGGTGGAGGATCAAACGATCGTTTCTCCCCTGAAATCCGTATTGCGCATTGCGTCGCAAAAGGATCTGGATACCCTTGAAAAAAACAGGATAAAAGAAAAAGAGGCTTATGATATCTGCGCCCGTAAAATAGAAGAACACGGGCTGGAAATGAGCCTGTCTGAAGTGGAATATTCGTTTGACGGCTCCAAGATCACATTTTATTTTACCGCAGACGGCAGGGTGGATTTCAGAGAACTTGTGAAAGACCTTGCCTCCACTTTCCGCACCCGTATCGAACTCCGCCAGATCGGCGTGCGCGACGAGGCAAAGATGATCGGCGGTCTCGGCATCTGCGGCAGACCGTTTTGCTGCTCCACGTTTTTAAAGGATTTTCATTCCGTTTCCATAAAAATGGCAAAATCACAGGGATTAAGCCTGTCGCCGGGCAAGATCAGCGGCAGCTGCGGCAGACTGATGTGCTGCCTGCAGTATGAGCAGAATTCCTATGATTATCTGGAAAAGATCACGCCGCGCCGCGGCAGTGTTGTGGATTGCAAAGAGGGCAGGGGAACCGTGGTGGATTATTCCCTTGTTACCGGCAAACTCAAAGTGATGCTGGACAGTTCTGTGGAAGGCGCCGCGCCGATTGTGGTGAACCGGGAAGAATGCGTTGTTGTTTCTGAACCCGGCGCCAAGCGCCGCGATTCCGGCAAGAAAACTTCCAAAAACGAAAACAATGGCGAAAACGGAAAAAATTAGTCTTTGCTAACCGCATTTGGCTCTTGCAAAATAGATATTTTGTGTTATATTAGTAATGAAAGTTGAACAAAACGCTTTCGAACAATGAATAGGAGGTGTACTCAGAATGGCATATAAGATTTCAGATGATTGCATTTCTTGCGGCGCTTGCGCAGCTGAATGTCCTGTAAGCGCAATTTCAGAGGGAGACGGAAAGTTTGAAATTGATGCGGATACCTGCATCGAATGCGGCTCTTGTGCAAGTGTTTGCCCTGTTGGCGCTCCGTCACTTGATGAGTAAGATATTGCAGTTCAGGTACATAAATAAAAAATGAAAGCTGTCGGATTCCCCGGCAGCTTTTTTCTTGTGCAATCCGCTTTTCCGCTAAAGGCTACTTTTGTTCTTTTGCAATCTCTTTCAGTTCAAGCCGGGTTCCTTTTACCCGAAACTTGATTTCATAACCCGCGTAAGCGAATCCGTATATCCTGTTTTCATCGTCCTGATACGCGGGGCGCGGATCGTCGGCAAGGATTTTGAGAAGCGCTTTTTGTTTTTCCGCAGGCAGTATTTGCAGTTGGGAAAGATCGCCGCAGATCTCAAGCGCGTGATTTTTGCTTTCCTGTGCAAATCCGCTTTTTGCGTTCGGTATGCAGTCCGTGTAAGCAATATAGGGCTTTATGTCATACACCGGGGAGCTGTCCAGCATATCTGCGCCGCCGATGATCAGCGAGCAGTTTCCGCCGCTTATGCGCATTTCTTTCAGGTTTACGCAGGAAAGCGCCAAATCATTCGGCCTGAAAGGAGAGCGGCTGGCGAAAACGCCGATGCGCGTGTTGCCGCCAAGGCGCGGCGGGCGCACGGTTGCGTGCTTTATCTTCTTTTCATTTTCTGAAAACCCCCAAAGGATCCAAAGATGCGAATACTGCTCTATTCCTTTAAAATAATCTTTTGCGCAGTACGGCGGGTAAAACTCAATCGTTCCTTCAATTTCTTCGATTCTGCCGCTCTGCCTCGGTATGCCGAATTTTTCCTTAAAGTCGGTCCTTACAATGCCGATCGGTTTAATCTCCATGTTTCTCTCCACTGAATCGGATCCCGGTTATGGATCTCGGTTTCAGTTTTATTTCTTCTTCTATTTCCGCAGAGTTCAGCGTGTTGAAATTGCTGTCTGCATCTGTAACGGCAAGCAGGGTGCATTTGCCGGCGCCGCTGATCTCAAGAGTCGTTTCTTCACCTTCGTTTACCGCAATAGCGGTGATTCCGCCGTCCGGCGTTTCAAACAAAAATACGCTTGCGCCGTTTTCCTGTTTGCTGTTGCCGAGCACGCGGGAGCCTTTTGGTGCGAATTCGGCAAAATGTTTCATCGCGTAATATCGTTTGCAGATCTTGTAATGCGAGAATCCGTCCGTTGCGCTCAGCAGGCCGTCTGAATAGTCAAGACCGTTGCCCCTGTCGCAGATCTGGTTTACGGCAACCCATGCCGACCAGCTTTCCGCGCCCAGGTCGCAAAGGTCGCGCCCGATGATCCTTGCCGTGATGAGCGCGCCGCCAATGTCATCCACGTCATGCAGGCACGGCAGTTCACACCATTCGCTCATATCAAATCTCAGGCCTTGGTTTTCGGATACCGTCTGCTTATAAAATGATTTGCGGATCTCCGTATCGTTGTCCGCATGGTAGGAATGCAGCGCAAATACGCCAAGGTGTTTCATGATCTTTTCATCTTTTTTGAAAAGGCGCAGATATTCGTCCGTCAGCCCGCCGATCTCACCGCTTTCCGGCCCGTAAAGGGAGATGCCGTGCAGCCCGCGCTGTTCCAGTTTTTGCGCAAAAATGTGAAAGAGCGCCGCAACCTCCTGCGGTTCATAATGGCACCCCTCCTGCCACACTTCTTTTCCGCCCCATTTCCACTGCGGTTCGTTAATGGGGCTGATGTAGGTAACGGGAATCCCGTCTTCTAAAAAATGCGCTGTTATATCCAAAAAATAATCGGCATATTTTTCATAATTGGAAAACGGCAGATTACAGGTGTGGTGCATCAGGCTGCCGCTTGCCTGCCCGCTGGATGTAAACGAATAATGCGGTGAGTTGGCAAACAGGATCACCGTGTCGATCGATCCCATTTGCAGGCAGCGCTTGAGAAATCGATAGGCATTGCCGTCTCGGTCAAAATCATAACTGCCTTTAAAATCCTCTTCTTTCTCTTCGTCCTGCGGAACAAAAAAGGATTCGCACCTGCGCCAGGGGTTGGCAACCCGGCAGTTGGTTTCATCCCACCCGGCGCCTATATTATACCGGTATATGTTCAGGCCCAGTCCGTCCCTGCCGTAAAGCAGGGCGCTGATTTCTTTTGCCGTCTTTTCCTGCGCCACGTTTTGGCTCCACCAGCAGGCGGAGGCGCCGTATCCTTTTATGGTTTGCCTTGCGCTTGCGCGGTCGATCGTTATTTTCATCACGTTACTCCTGATCTGCCGTTTGGCTATAGTCTCTTTTCCATATGGATGTGCGGGCAGCCTTCATCCAGATACGTATTTCCATGGGCGGTGAATCCCAAAGTTTTGTAAAAGCCTTCTGCGCGGCACTGGGCGGAGAGTTCGCATTTTTCCGCGCCCAGTTCTTTTGCCTTTTTGCAAAGCGCGTTCATGATGTCGCTACCAAGCCCGGTCTTTCTGTATTCTTTTAAAACCGCCATTCTGCCGATATGGTAACTGCTGCCGCCGTTTTCGGTAAACATGCGCGCCGTTCCGGCAGGCTTTCCGTCTATAAATAAAACGGCGTGCAGGCTGTTTCGATCCGTTTCGTCAAACTCATCGTGAAAGCCCTGTTCTTCCACAAAAACGCGGGTTCTGATCATTTCTGCCTCCTGCGGCAAAACGTTTTCAAACAGTTTTATCTCTTTCACTTTTTACCTCTTTTCGCTTAGTTTTAATATAACATTTCTGTCCGGCGCAATCAATACTAATATTTTCTTGCATTTTAGGAATTTTTGTAGTAAAATTATTTATCATTAAATAAAAAGGAGAAGAAATGATGAAAAAAGTATTAAAGATCATGTCTGTGCTTCTCGCGGTTGCCGTTATCACGGTTTCTTTCGCGGCTTGCTCAGGCGGCAATACCCAGGCAGTAAAAGTAATCAATATCAATCTTTCTGATGAAGAGTATGCGCTGGGCGTGGATAAGAACCAGCCCGAACTTCTTGAAGAGGCGAATGCACTTATTGCCGAGATCAAAGAAAACGGCACTCTGGATGAGATCTGCAATCACTATTTCGGCGACGGCACTCCCGTTGGCGTAGAATCCGCAACGCTGGATACCTCCAAAGATCAGCTTGTTGTTGCTACAAACGCAGAATTTGAGCCTTTTGAGTATAAGGACGGCAATACGTTCTACGGCATTGATATGGAGATCGCAAAACTTCTTGCAGACCGTCTCGGCCAGGAACTTGTTATTCAGGATATGAACTTTGACGCGGTTGTTCTTTCTGTTCAGCAGCAGAAGTGCGATATTGCTATGGCAGGTCTTACCGTATCGGAAGAAAGGGCAAAGCAGGTTAACTTTACAGAGTCTTATTACGAGGCTTCCCAGAGGCTGATCGTAAAAGGCGATGACACAACGTTTGATAACTGCGAAACCAAAGAGGATGTAGACGCGATCCTCAACGGCTTTGATTCCTCCGTTAAGATCGGCGGCCAGAACGGCACAACCGGCCAGTCTTACGTTCAGGGCAGTGAAGATCTCGGTTTCCCGGGTCTTCAGGCTGAATTCGTAGGCTATTCAAACGGCTCTCTTGCTGTTCAGAATCTGATCAACGGCAATGTGGATTACGTTATGATCGACGCTGCTCCGGCAGATGCAATCACGGAGTCTATCAACGCCGTAAACTGATCTTACGTTACAGAAATCTTAACTTAAGCGACCTCGCCCCGCTATGACGGGGCGGGGCTGTTTTAAGTATACAAAGGAATTATTATGCAGAATTTTGATAAAAAATTTGAAGTCTTTCTTCAGAGTTTTATAGACGGCGGCGGATATAATGATGTGCTGACCGGTCTGAAAAATACAATGATCATCGCTGTTGTCGGTCTGATCATCGGCATCATCCTCGGCACGCTGATCGGCGCCGTGCGCGTGGTGCCGAAAAATAACCCGCTTATTAAGGTGCTGGATAAGATTTGCGGATTGTATGTTTCCCTGTTCCGAGGAACGCCAATGGTTGTGCAGCTTCTTGTGTTTTATTATGTTTTAATGCCCCTGTTCGGCTTACATATGAATCCGGTAACGGTTTCCGCCGTTGTGTTCGGTATGAATTCCGGCGCCTATGTTTCGGAAATCATGCGTGCCGGAATCCTTTCCGTTGATCCCGGCCAGATGGAGGGCGGCCGTTCCGTCGGCCTCAGTTACGGCACAACAATGATGAAGATCGTGATCCCGCAGGCGATTAAAAATATTCTTCCCACCCTCGGAAACGAATTTATCTCTCTGATCAAGGAAACTTCCGTTGTAAGTTTTGTTGGCGCAATGGATCTTTATGTTGCGTTCAACAGAATGGGATCCAACAACTATGAATTCATGGTGCCGTATCTGATCATGGCGGTGATCTACATTGTGATCGTATTTGTGATCTCCATGCTGATCAAGCTGATGGAAAGGAGCCTTCGTAAAAGTGATAAAAGTATGTAATCTGAAAAAGAGCTTCGGTAATAATCTTGTGCTTAAGGGCATAGATTATGAGATCCATAAAAATGAAAAGATCGTTGTGATCGGTCCGTCCGGCTCAGGTAAAAGCACTTTTTTAAGATGCCTCAACCTGCTGGAGATCCCCACGGAAGGGGAGATCTGGTTTGACGGGAAACGGATCACGGATAAAAAGACCGATATTAACGAAGTGCGCAAACACATGGGCATGGTCTTTCAGCATTTCAATCTCTTTAATAATAAAACCATTTTGGATAATATCACGCTTGCTCCCGTGCATCATAAACTGATGAGCAGGGAAGAGGCAAATGAAAAAGCGCTTGCTCTTTTAAAGAGGGTAGGGCTTGAGGATAAGGCGGATGCTTATCCGTCCAGCCTTTCCGGCGGCCAGAAACAGAGGGCGGCAATCGTGCGTTCCCTTGCCATGAATCCGAAAGTGATGCTTTTTGACGAGCCGACTTCGGCGCTGGATCCGGAAATGGTGGGCGAGGTCTTGCAGGTTATGAAAGATCTTGCCGATGAGGGCATGACAATGGTTGTTGTTACCCATGAAATGGGGTTCGCAAGGGAAGTGGCGTCCAAAGTTCTCTTTATGGATGACGGAAAAATTCAGGAGGAAAATACCCCCTATGAATTTTTCAATTCGCCGCAAAACCCCAGATTAAAAGACTTTCTTTCCAAAGTTCTTTAACAGATCAAAAAAGGCGCTGCCTGCGTTTCCGCTCAGGCAGTGCCTTTCCTTTTTTTATTTTTATGTTCTGGATTGTTCTTTTTCTTTCGCCGCAGCGCTTTCGAAAAATTCCAGCATCTCGTCTATGCATTCTCTTGCATAGGACGGGGACGGATCCAGTACGGAAAATACGTGCGGCAGTTTTCTGCCGGAATATTTGCCTTTAAAATCATGCAGCTTGTTTTCCACGCCCACCCGGTCCAGCGTTTTTTTCATTTTATATGCATGGCTGTGCAGAAAATCGCCGGAGGAGGTCACAATGTAAAACGGCGGCATGTTTTTAACTGCAATCCGGTCTGTGTCCATGTATTTGTAATACCGGCTGCTTTTGTATTTTTTGCCGAGCAGTTCCGGCAGATTGATGTTCATGGTGATGTTCGGGCTGATCAGGTCTGCAGCCGGAGAAACGGCACCCACAGCCTTGAATTTGAACAGCGGTTCGCTGATGCAGAAATCCTGCCGCAGGATAAAAGACGCGGATATCGCGGCGGCGCAGAAAGCAAGGTGCCCGCCCGCTGAATCTCCGGTCAGAAAACAGGTGTCAAGATCTGCCGGGTAGTTTTGGGCTGCGCGGCTGATCCATTCAAAAGCGGAAAAAATATCTTCAATCTGTTCTTTGAAACCGCTTTTGCCGGATTGCGCAAGGCGGTAGTTCAGATTAAAAACGCAGTATCCGCGCTTTGCGATCGCAAGGCAGTAATTTTTATTGATCTCTTTGCTGCCCGCCATCCAACCGCCGCCGTGAATGTCTATGATCACGGGCAGTTTTTGGCATGCGCCTTCCGGATAGTAGATATCCAGCGTGTGTTCGCTTAGATCATCGGCTAAATAGGGAACGTTGTTTTTTTGATACACCCCGGTTGCCGGCGTCTGTGTGCTAAGTCTTTTGTAGTCGTTTTTTGCGTTTTCTTTCCAAAAAAATTTTAAAACGGGTGTGAAAAAAGCCATTGTGCCACCTCGGATAAAGAATGATAACTATGCTTTGCAGTGCCTGATTTTCTAATTAAGCACCAAATCTGTTTTTATATGTTTATGCGATAATTCAAGCCTTGATTCTAACAAAAGGCTGCTTTCCAGCGCCGCAGTTTTCAGGCGGCGTTCAGCACCTGTTCTATAAACGGTTCAACCTCTTTCATTTCCAGCTCCAGCACCATGGCGATCTCGCTGTGAATGATATTTTGTGCTTTTCTGTAGTATTTTTCATCAGAAACCGAAAGATTTTTTCCGATCTCTTCCAGTTTGGATTTTTGGTCATGCAGGGTCTTAAGCAGTTTTACAAGTTCTTTTCTGTCTGCCGCATTGATGATTTTTCTGTATTCTTCGCGGCGCATATTCGCGTTGTCGTTCCAAATGGATTCCGCCTCGGGAATGGATCGGATCATATCCATAACCTCTTCCCGGGAAAGCACTTTTTTCATTTTTCCGGTCAGGGCTTCGTTGTCTACCGGCACAAAGATCGTTTCCCTTGCATCAAAAAACGGGGAAAGCATATAATAGATCTTTGTTTCCCTTGCGAATTTTTCTTCTTTGATATCCGTTATTTCACACGCGCCGTTTGCGCCGTAAACGAATACATCGCCTATTTTATACATGATTTCCCTCCTGCTTATTACATAACGTATAAACGTTTTCCAAAATATTGCTTACAATCCTATTATAACACATTTTTCTTAATTTTAACAGAATTATTTTACATAAAGTAGAAAAAATGTTGCCATAAGAATTAATTTATGGCCAAAACTTTTCTGCTTTTTAGGTTGCAAAGAATTCCTATCTTATGCTACAATAAATTTATATTAGATTTTCAGAGGTGCGGTTATATGAAAAAAAGGTTGATTTCGTTTATCTTTTCTGTGTTGATTTTTGCCGCAATAGGTGTGGTTGGGGTTTCCGTGTATGCTGCGGAAAACGAGCCGTCAACCCAAAGCGTGCAGTCCGTGATCGGCGCAAATGACTATCACCTGAATTATAACAGTCAAATGGCGGTGGGCACAAAGCAGCAGCTGCAGGCGCTGATTCATACGGATGCCGAGCCGTCCGCCCCGTCGTTTACTTCTTCCAACCAATCCGTTGCAACCGTATCTTCAAGCGGCGTTGTTACGGCAACCGGAGCCGGTACTGTAAAAATAACGTATTCTCCGGACGGAAATTCCAGTCAAAGTATAAATATTACGGTTAAAAATATGCCGACTTCTGTTTCCGTTTCGGCAACAACCAAAACTTTAAATGAGGGGCAGAGTTTTGATCTGAACGCAAGGGTGAATTCCAATGCCTATCCGTGTTCTATCAGATACATGACTTTAAACAGCGATATCGTGTCTGTTTCTTCCTCCGGCAGGGTAACTGCCCGCAAAGAGGGAAAGGCGGTCGTTTTGGCAATCGCGGAAAACAATGTTCGAACCAGCTGCACGGTATATGTTTATTCCACAAGCGGTATTTCTCTGAATAAATCCTCCGCCAAAATCGCAATGGATTATGATAATGTGGAAAAGGTGATCTACGGCACAAGCGTTCGCGGCAGAGACCTTGAGGCTTATGTCATCAACGGAAACGGAAATAACAGCAAAACCATTTTCTGCACCTTCGCGGTTCACGGATTTGAAGATAATTATGCGCACGATGGTAAAGTGCTTGTTGAGTGCGCGAATGATCTGATTGCTTATTTTGCCCAGAATCCCTCCGGCTTAAAGGATTACAGAATTGTGATCGTGCCGTGCGCCAATCCGGACGGAACGATAGACGGCAAAAATAATCTGCGCTCCGGATCTTCCGCGTTCGGCAGATGTACGGCGTCCCACGTGGATATGAACCGGGATTTTATCTCCGGTCAGTTTAAAGCGCAGGAGAGCCGTGCGCTTCGCGATCTGATGAAACGGTATAAAATGGATACCTTTATAGATTTTCACGGCTGGCTGAATTCCGTGCTTGGTAACGGCACGCTTGTGGATATCTTCAGAAGCACCAACGGCATTTCCAGGGATCAGACCGGTTCTTACGGCACTTCTCAGGGCTATATTTTCGGCTGGGCAAACGCAAATTTAGGCGCCCGTTCCGCTCTGGTGGAATTTAAGAGTCCTTCAGCCTGCAATTATCTGAATGTTGCAAAGGGCATCCAGCAGGCAGTCGGCAGCAGTTATCATCCTGCGTCTTCCATGCAGGTCAAATATACCAATTCCATCGCGGCGGTTAAAAACGTAACGATGACCTCGAATTCCGAAACCTCCATATCCCTGAAATGGGATTCTGTTTCCGGCGCGCGCGGATATGATATCCAGTTTTATAACGGCAAACAGTGGGAATCCAGATATGTGTTCGGCCCCACCAGCGTCACCGTAAGCAATTTGAATCCGGGCATACGGTATCAGTTCCGTATCCGGGCGTTTACGTATTCAGGCAATGTCAGAACCTATTCCAATTATTTCTCTTCTGTTTCCTATTTCAGCACCAGACCAAACGCGGTTTCCAATTTCACGGCGTCCGGCAGAAGCAGTGACGGTTCAGGAATCATTCTGAACTGGACGCAGAAACTGAACGCGGACGGATATAATCTTTATCAGCAGAAAAACGGAAGCTGGGTAAAGATTGCCCAACTGGAAGGCTCTATGACGGCGAATTACAGAGTGGCAACAACGCCGGATACGTTTTACGCTTTTGCGATTGAGGCGTATAAAGGCGATCCGTCCAACGTCAGCGCCAGAACGCAGTACAGCACGTATTCCGCATCCTCGGCTCCTGAGGGCTTCAGTGTAAATGCCGTTTCCGCAAACACCATCAGCGCGTCATGGAACGGAAAATCCGGCGTGGGCTATTATATCCAGTGGGCAACGGACAGCGCTTTCACCAAAAATGTCAGCACGCAGTATATTCCTGCCGGCAAGAGTTACTGTGAAGTTTCAACCGCACAGTACAGCAAAAATTACTTCGTAAGGATCCGCTCGTGCCGCATATACGGTAATGAGGAGATCGTCGGCGGTTATTCAGAGGCGCTTTCCACCGCAAACAGCCTTTTCAGACCGGAAAATCTGAATGTTTACGCCCGCGGTGGCGGCGGTACGGATCTTTACCTCAAATGGAACCGTGTGGACGATGCCAACGGCTATAATATTTACATTGTTTCGGGCAGCAGTAAAGTTTTAAAAGGAACAACCGCTTCAACAACGTTTACATTTACGGATCTGACCCCGTCGTGGGAATATGATGTTATTGTAGAGGCTTATAACGGCAGCAGAAAGACCCCGAGCGCAGCCTACACCGTGTGCGCCGCACCGGCTCCGCTGAATCACTTTAACGTTTATCTGAGTGATTCGGATTCCGCTGTGGTCACTTGGGATCCTGCATCCTGCCACGGCTATTACATCCAGTGGGCAACGGATCAAAACTTTACGCAGAATCTTGGCGGAACCTATACTTCCAACACCTTAAACAATGTTGATCTCCCCGGCGATATAAAGAATTACTATTTCCGCGCCCGCGCCTGGAAATGGTTTGGAGATACCAGAGTCTGGGGCGATTACAGCGCTGCTGTGTTTGCCGGCGATAAACTGACTGCGCCGGATGGATATAACGTTTATGCCCGCGGAGACGGCGGCACGGATCTTTATCTGGACTGGAACGATGTGGAAGGCGCGGACGGCTACAGAGTCTATATCGTTTCCGGCGGCACCAGCACGCTGAAAGGCAGTGTAACGGAAAGCACATTCGTATTTACGGATCTTGTTCCCGCGTGGGAATATGATGTTATGGTGGTTGCGTATAACGATACAGGTTCTGCGTCCTCCGATTATCATATCTGCGCGGCGCCTGCTTCTGCGGAGCATTTTGAACTGACTCCAGCCGATTCCGGTGCGTTTACGGCGTCCTGGGATGTTGCGGCATGCCATGGGTATTATATCCAGTGGGCAACGGATGAAGATTTCACAAAGAATGTTTCCGGCGAATTCATTACGGGCTCCGGTTCCACTTCCAAAACTTTACTTTTCGAAGATCCGAATGCGGATTATTACGTGCGCGTAAGGGTATGGAAATGGTATGAAGGCAGCCGCCTTTACGGCGATTTCTCGGAGCCGCTCAGCACGGCAAACAGCATCGGGAAACCAGCCGGCTATCATGTCTACGCCCGCGGAGACGGCGGCACGGATCTTTATCTGGACTGGAACGATGTTAAAAACGCAGACGGCTACAGAGTGTATATTGTAAATAACAGCACGAAGACTTTAAAAGGCGAAGTTTCGCAAAGCGCATTTGTGTTTACAGATCTTGTTCCCGCATGGGAATATGATGTTGTAGTAGAGGCTTATAATGGGGAAAACACAGCCTCTTCCCAATTTAGAGTATGTGCGGCGCCTGCGGCAACGCAGAATTTCAAAGTGGTAAGCGTGGACCGCGATACGGCTTTGGCTTCCTGGAGTGTTGCAACGGGTCACGGCTATTACATCCAGTGGGCAACGGACGCGGCGTTCACGGAGAATGTGGGCGGTGCGTTTATCACCGGTTCCGGCTCCACTTCTGCGTCGATAGATCTGGACGGCGATGTTTCCGATTACTATTTCCGTGTTCGGGTATGGAAATGGTATGAAAACAGCCGCCTTTACAGTGATTTCGGCGCGCCCGCGCAAATCGAGCGGTAATCCGTATATCAAGCCTCCTTGTGAAAAGGAGGCTTTTTTCTGCGCGCAAGCATTTTCTGCATGTATAGAAAAAGCCGTGCGGCAAACTGCCGCACGGCTTCGTAAGTTTAGTTTTCTTGTTTATGCTTGTAATACTGTTCTTTTATAAGCTGAAAACTCTCTTCGCTGATATCGTGCTCAATCTTGCAGGAATCCTGATATGCGATTTCTTCCGGCGTTCCGAGCTGCATCAGAAATCCGGCGATCACATTGTGCCGTTCATATATCTTTTCCGCAATTTTACGGCCCTTGTCCGTCAGCATGATATCGCCGTTGTCATCAATGGAAACATATCCGTCCTCTCGCAGATTTTTCATATAAACGGAAACGGAAGGCTTTGAGAACCCCATTTTGTTGCTGATGTCAATACAGCGGCAGTACCCTTTTTCATTGTGGATCACCAATATCGTTTCCAGATAGTTTTCAGCACTCTCCTTTATCTGCATAATACACTCACCTCAAATAAGTATATTAGCACAAACCGGTTTACTTTTCAAATCCTTTAAAACAAAACCTTGAATTCGAATTTTTTGCCGCAGTGGGGGCACTGCGCCATGTGTTTTCCTTTTACTTTTTTCATGCGCAAAACACATTTGCACCCCGGGCAGGTGCGAAACACATGGGTCTTTCTGAATTTCCATCGGTTGCCCAGAAGTTTAAATTTCTTTTTGAATATTCCGGTAAATTTAAGCCAATTTTCGTTTTCACGTCTTCTGTTCTCCGCCTTTTTGGAAAATACTCTCAAAAAGGCAAAGATAAAAATACCCCATGCAATCACGGAAAATACGGTATAAAATATGCCGTCTACCGCTCTGCCAAGGATCATGGCAAGCAGGATCGCCGCAAGGTAAAACCACAGCAACGCTCGGTATAACTGGTCCATGCCGTATCTGCCGTACATAAACCTTTGAAATTTTACAGCAAGGTTTGCAAAAAATTTTTTCATATCATGTTCCTTCTTCAGCTGTTTTGCAAAACGGATTTTGATTTATTCGGCTTTCGGCTCCGAATAAGGTCAGTTAAACTGCTGATCGCCTGTTCGTGAGCCGAAATAATATTCGTAGTTCTCCGCTGTGCTTGTTTCGCCGGAATCGTCGTAATCTTCGCTGTAATCGGTCTGCGGCTGCTGCTGCGGATTGTATCCGTTATTATTTCTGTATCCCCAGTTGCCTGCGCTGAACGCAAGCGTGATCAGATAAAAAATGATGCGAACGACGATGATGAGCAGAATGAACTTGAAGATTCTGGACAAACAGCCGCCGCGGTTTGTTGTGTAAACTCTTCTGCCGTGTGTATTTTCCTCATCCGTATCGTCAAATTCCGCAAATCCGCCAAACGGATTAACAAATCCGCCCTGTGTGCTCATTCGGATTCTGTCATACGTAGCGCGGTAGGTATAGTTTTCCGGCGCCATCGCGCACGCTTGCTGGATATGGGAGAGCGAAATCTCACGCCTGCCCGCGCCGTAGTTCGCAAGCGCAGACAGATAATACCACTGCGCGGTTCGGTCCTCAATATTGTTTAGCAGGTTGAGCGCCTGTGTAAACTGGCGGTTATTGATAAACTGCGCGATCGAGGTGTAATAATCCGGCGCGGAAGACGATCTGCTTCTGCCTTTTTCAGACGCGCCGTACCCGTATGAACCCTGTTTTGCGCCGCCGTTTTTGATCTGTTCAAACGCGGCGTTTATTTCCGCCATTTTTTCAGCGGCATGCTTGTCGTTTGGATTAAGGTCGGGGTGGTATTTTTTTGCAAGTTTTCTGTACGCCTTTGCGCATTCTTCTTCCGATGCGCCGTCAGGCACGCCCAGCACCTTATAAGGATTCGTTATCATATTTCTCCCTTTAAAATTTGATTTTCATTACGTTACCATATAATTATTGATTTAGTGTTAATAACTTGTAACAAATCCGCAAATCCGCTCTTGCAATCTGCCGCGCCGTTTGGTAAGATTAGGGTATATTAAAACGATTTGCGGAGGTTGTTCTATGGAGTTTATGCTTTTAACGATCGGCGATTCCATTGATAAAGTGTTTTATAATTTTGACATCGCCGTGTTTAAGTTTTTTGCCGATATCCAGTGCTCGTTTCTGACTGTTTTGGCAAAATTCTTCACCTCGTTCGGTGATGAGGCGTTCGTGATTCCCATGGTCATTCTGGGCGTTGTGCTGATGCTTGTCAAAAAAACAAGAAAATACGGATTCGCGCTTGTTTTTGCCATCGCTGTGGGAACAATCGTTACGAATGTGATCGCCAAACCTGCCGTTTTGCGGATCCGGCCGTATAACACGCTTCAGGATTTGGATTTTTACTGGCAGGCGTATCTCGGCGCCGGCGCGCTCAGTGAAGCGGATTATTCTTTCCCCAGCGGCCATACCACGGCTGCGTTTGAGATCGCCGTTTCCATGTTTCTCGTTTTCAGAGCAGACGGAAAAAAGAAGATCGCGTGGGTCTTTCCCGTGCTTGCGGCATGCACCATGGGCAGCCGTGTGTATCTGATGGTGCATTACGCAACGGATGTTTTGGGCGGCATGATTATCGGCACGCTCTCCGGCATTGCCGGCTATTATATTATGAAAGGCCTGATGTATCTTATTGCAAATGTGAAGCCCTTTACCGCGCTGGATAAACTGGATCTTGCCAAGATCAAATTCCTGAAATGGACTTCCGGCAGAGCAGGCGCGGCGGTGGTTGCCGTTGCCGTGGTGGGGATCTTTCTGTACTCCTTTATTCCCGGTCTCAGCGAAGGGGGCGATGTTACACGCTGCGCCTATGATGAAGAGTACGACTGTTATAATGCCGCGCGTGTGGATGACGAAGATTATCCGCCGATAGACGGCAGGGAATATTGTAAGATCCACTGGAAACAGCTTATGGGCGAGGACAGTTGATCCTTGCGTTTTCATGATACGGAATTAAGATTTTGCCTACAGGCGAATCTTAATTCCGTTTTTCTTATTTTTTCATAATATGATACGGGTGATGATTTTGCATACGTTAAGCCTTTGTATGATTGTGAAAAATGAGAAAAAAACACTGCCGCGCTGCCTAAAAAGCGTTTTTGGCATCTTTGATGAGATCATCATAGCGGATACCGGCAGTACGGACGGTACCGTAAAGGCGGCGGAACAGTATACGGATAAGATCTTTTCCTTTCCGTGGTGTGATGATTTTTCTGCCGCGCGCAATTTTGCTTTTTCCAAAGCGGTATGCGACTATGTGATGTGGCTGGATGCGGACGATGTGATCCTGCCTGCGGACAGGGATAAACTCTTGCGCCTGAAAAACAGTCTTAACGGCAGTCAGGATGTTATTATGATGCCCTATCATACGGCGTTTGATGATAACGGCAATCCTTCGTTTTCGTTTTACAGGGAAAGGATTTTTAAACGGGAACGCGGATTTCGGTGGCAGGGCAGGGTGCATGAGGCGGTCGTTTACGGCGGCAATATCGTTTATTCGGATGCCGCCGTAACCCATAAAAGCATAAAAAAGCAGTATTCCGAACGCAATCTGAATATCTATTTAAAGCAGGAAAAACTTGGGGAGCCGTTTTCGCCGCGGGATCAGTTCTATTTCGGCCGCGAACTGTATTATCACAGGCATTATGCGCTGGCATCGGCAGTGCTTACGGAATTTCTGGAGCAAGGCGGCGGGTGGGTCGAAAATAATATAGAGGCATGCAAATTTCTGGCGTTCTGCCTGAAAGAAACAAAAGGCAAAGATGCTGCTTTGCGCGCGCTGTTTCGTTCCTTTCTTTACGGCGCGCCGCGCGCTGAGATATGCTGTGAGATCGGAAACATTTTTATGGAAAAAGAAAATTTCGAAACCGCCGCGTTCTGGTTTGAGCGGGCGCTTGCATCCGATCCGCCCGAACACAGCGGCGCATTTGTTGACAGATCCGCCTACGGCTTTGTGCCCGCGCTTCAGCTCGCGGTTTGTTATGACCGTCTTGGAAATAAAGAAAAAGCTAACCGATATAATGAAATAGCGGGCAGTTTCAGACCGAATTCCAAGGAATATCTCTATAATAAAACCTATTTTCAGTCCGTTCTCCGTAACGAAAATTGATTTCTATAATATAATGGTAACGGATACATTCATTTGTATCTATTTGAAAAATTCAGGGTGGATTAAGAGAAGATGACTTATTATAAAGGATTTGACAGAGACGCTGTCTGCCCCACCTGCACACAGCACAAAGAGTGCACATGCAGTTTTTGCTGTAAAGGCGCAACGGGTGCAACCGGCCCAACCGGGCCTAAAGGCCCTGCCGGCGGCCCCACCGGCCCCACCGGGCCAACGGGCGCTACCGGCGTTACAGGCCCTATGGGTGTCAGAGGCGCTACAGGTCCAACGGGTGCCACCGGGGCTACCGGCGCAACGGGTGCAACCGGCTCAACCGGTGCGCAGGGTCCGGTAGGGCCACAGGGGCCAATCGGCATTCCCGGCGATTTCGGCGCTACCGGTCCAACAGGTCCCACGGGACCTACCGGCGCAACAGGTGCCACAGGTGCGTCCGGCACAAACGGAGCAACAGGTCCTACAGGCGTTACCGGTGCTACGGGTCCAACCGGACCGACAGGCCCAACAGGTCCTACTGGTCCGACAGGTGCAACGGGCGCTACCGGTCCGTCGGGAACAGATGGCGTAACCGGCCCTACGGGCGCAACAGGCGCCACGGGCGCTACCGGCGTTTCGGGCACAAACGGCGCAACTGGTCCCACTGGTCCTACCGGCGCTACCGGTGCAACAGGCGCTACCGGCCCAACCGGCGCCACAGGTGCAACGGGTGCAACCGGCCCTACGGGCGCCACGCTTGCCTCAAGCGCGGTTACGGCGCATAATTTTGCGGTCCAGAATTCCAGCGCAACAGAGCCTTATTCATTTGCAACAACACCTACCTTATCCGGAACAAAACTTTCCCATGTCAACGGTTCAGCCGATGTGATCATCAATGAGCCCGGCATTTATCAGATAAATTACAACAGTGTTGTTTCTTCAAAGTGTAAAACGGATTTTCCAAGCACGTATACCGTTCGGATCCATCAGAACGGCTCCCCGGTAGACGGCGCAGTCTTTTCGCACAGTTTTTTGGCTCCGAATCAAACGGTTACTGCCGTGATCTCTGTTCCGGTCGTGATCAATTCGGTTCCGGCTGTGATTAACGCGGTTCCCAATATGAACAATTTCAATGCGGAAGAGTCTTCGCTGAATATTCTGTTTATCGGCGGAATCTGAGAAAATCAAATCAATGATGAAGTTTATGCTTTAAAAATAAAAAATAAGTGTTATATTTGTTTTCGCACTTCCGAAAGGGAGTGCGTTTTTTTATTTGCTTGCTTTTTAATGACTTCCGCTCTTAATAAAGAATTATAAAAACGTTGTGCAAATTCACGATTTTCAGCTAAAAAGTTTGTGAAAATCAACGAAAATATTTTTTGATTTTTTTCAAAATTTGTATTGACAAATCCTATGTCTTTATATATAATATACGGGTCTGTGGAAAGGTTTATATTATTATATTATTTGTAATATAAGATTTCCGCAAAGATATGCGATGATGCCGGAGGTGGCGCTTTACCCAGAGCGGGAATTTCGGCGGAGTATGTCCGATTTTAAACCGGGCGAAATTATACTGATTTTCATTCCTTTGTGCAGATAGCTTGCGTATGTCTGCTAATGCGCGAAGGCTGCCCGAATGATATGCTGTCATTCGGTTTTTAAATGGGCGGCCTTGAAACACGCGGGTGGGTGGAATGATAAATCCGGTAAAGTCTCGCACCAATATTTTTCAGGAGGAAAAGTAAATGGCAGCAAGCAAAGTAAAAATCCGCATCAGGCTTAAAGGCTATGACCACAGCCTTGTTGATCAGGCAGCGGAAAAGATCGTTGAAACGGCAAAAGCCACAGGCGCGCAGGTAAGCGGCCCCATTCCGCTTCCTACGGAAAAGGAAGTTATCACGATCTTAAGAGCCGTTCACAAGTATAAGGACAGCCGTGAACAGTTTGAGCAGAGAACACACAAAAGACTCATCGATATCCTCAGACCTTCAAACAAAACCGTTGAAGCGCTGACGAATCTTGAGCTCCCGGCAGGCGTAGATATAGAGATCAAACTTTAATCGCGCTTGACGAGGTCAAGTTGGGAGACCAACCAATAACCAAGGAGGAAAAAGAATGAAAAAAGGTATTATCGGAAAAAAGATCGGCATGACCCAGATCTTCGATGAAAACGGCAAGGTGATTCCCGTTACCGTTATCGAAGCCGGTCCGTGCGTGGTAACCCAGAAGAAGACCGTTGAAAATGACGGCTATGACGCTGTTCAGGTCGGCTTCGGCGATGTTAAGGTAAGCAAACTTAACAAGCCGCTCAAGGGCCACTTCGCAAAGAATGACGTTGCTCCAAAGAAAACGCTTAAGGAGTTCCGCCTTGAAGATTGCTCCGCAGTAAATGTGGGCGATATCATTAAGGCAGATACTTTTGCAGAGGGCGAGATCGTGGATGTAAAAGGCACTTCAAAGGGCCACGGAACTGCAGGCGCCATCAAGCGCTGGAACTTCTCCAGGCTCCGTGAATCACACGGTACCGGTCCAAACGCACGCCACCAGGGTTCGCTCGGCGCGTGCTCAAGCCCCTCAAGAGTATTCAAAGGCAGAAAAATGGCAGGTCATTACGGCCATGAGTCAGTAACCGTTCAGAATCTTAAGGTTGCTAAGGTAGATAACGAAAACAACCTGATCGCTATCAAGGGCGCCGTTCCCGGTCCCAAGGGCGGAATCGTTGTTATCGCAGACGCCGTTAAGGCTTAAGGAAAGGAGAGATTATAATGGCACAGGTTCAGGTTTATAACCAGGAAGGCCGCAAAACCTCAAAACTTGATCTTGCGGATTCCGTTTTTGGCATTGAGCCAAATAAATATGCAATGCATCTTGCTGTTGTAAGTTATCTTGCTGCGCAGCGCCAGGGCACACAGTCCACTCTCACCCGTTCCGAAGTTTCAGGCGGCGGCGCTAAGCCTTGGAGGCAGAAAGGCACAGGCCGTGCCCGTCAGGGTTCCACCAGAAGCCCGCAGTGGACGCACGGCGGCATCGCACTCGGCCCCAAGCCCAGAAAGTACAAGGTTAATGTAAACAAGAAAGTAAAGAGACTGGCTATGAAGTCCGCTCTTTCTTCCAAAGTTGCAGAGTCCGAGATGCTTGTAGTCAATAAGATCGAACTGGAAGAGATCAAAACAAAAGCAGTTGCACAAATGCTTGCAAAACTCAAAACCGGCAAAAAAGTTCTTCTCGTTCTGCCGGAAAACAATGAAACCATTTATAAGAGCGCTCGTAATATTCAGGGCGTTAAGGTTGCAACGGTAAACACACTCAGCGTTTACGATATCCTTAACTGCAACAACCTTGTTGTTCTTAAGGACGCAGCCAAGAAGATAGAGGAGGTATATGCGTAATGAAAACCGCTCACGATATTATCCTGAAGCCTATCATTACAGAAGAGTCTATGACCGGGCTTGTCGTTAAAAAGTATACCTTCAAGGTAGCGAAGGATGCCAATAAGATCCAGATTGCAAAAGCGATCGAAGAAGTGTTCCCCGGAACAAAAGTGGCAAAGGTAAACACAATGAACGTTCGCGGCCATGAGCGCCGTCAGGGCATGAACAAGGGCTACACCCCTTCGTGGAAAAAGGCTATTGTTACACTTACGGAAGATTCCAAAGAGATCGAATTCTTCAACGATATGATGTAACGCAACCCTGCATTTATCTATTACATTATATATTAGAGAAATTTCGAATGATGAGGTATGAAGAGTGCCATCTCTTCGCAAAGTTATTCAGAAAGGAAAAATAATAATGGCTATTAAGAATTATAAGCCGACCACACCTTCCAGAAGGAACATGTCGGTAACAGATTATTCTTCCCTCTCTAAAGTTGCTCCTGAAAGATCCTTGCTCGAGCCCATCAGCAAAAACTCAGGCCGTAACTCTTACGGAAGAATAACCGTCCGTCACCGCGGCGGCGGAAACAGAAGAAAATACCGCGTAATCGATTTCAAAAGGCAGAAGTTTGATATGCCCGCAACTGTTAAAACGATCGAATATGATCCGAACCGTTCCGCGCATATTGCTCTGATTCAGTATGAAGACGGCGTTAAGAGCTATATTATCGCTCCGGAAGGCCTTAAGGTCGGCGCAACTGTTGTTGCCGGTCCGGAGGCGGATATCGTAGCAGGTAACGCGCTTCCGCTTAAAAATATCCCTGTCGGCACAATCATTCACAATGTTGAGCTGTATCCGGGCAGAGGCGCTCAGCTTGCCCGCTCCGCCGGCAACAGCGCGCAGCTTATGGCTCTTGAAGGCGCCTATGCATTGCTCAGGCTTCCTTCCGGCGAGCTTCGCAACGTGCCTGCAGATTGTATGGCAACGATCGGCGTTGTCGGCAATACGGATCATGCAAATGTTAAGATCGGTAAGGCAGGCCGTAAGCGCAACATGGGCTGGAGACCTACCGTCCGCGGCTCTGTTATGAACCCGAACGATCACCCCCACGGCGGTGGTGAAGGTAAGGCTCCGATCGGTCGTCCCGGTCCTGTTACACCTTGGGGCAAACCTGCTCTTGGTTATAAGACACGTAACAGAAAGAAAGCATCCAATAAGATGATCGTAAGACGTCGTAACGGTAAATAAGAGGAAAGGAGAAGATTAGATGAGTAGAAGTACTAAAAAAGGCCCTTACGTAGAAGAAAGCCTTTATAAAAAGGTTGTCGCTCTGAACGAAAAAGGCGATAAGCAGGTTATCAAAACCTGGTCAAGAAGTTCAACTATCTTCCCTGAGTTCGTAGGACACACATTTGCTGTTCATGACGGTAGAAAGCACGTTCCTGTATATGTAACTGAGGATATGGTTGGTCACAAACTCGGTGAGTTCGCTCCCACAAGAACATTCCGCGGCCACGCAGGCTCAAAAACAACGAAGTAATCGAAAGGAGAATTAAACTATGGAAGCAACAGCAAAAGCAACATATGTTCGTATTTCTCCCAGAAAGGTACAGATCGTTCTTGATTTAATCAGAAATCAACCTTGCGACAAGGCTATGGCAATCCTTAAGCACACTCCGAAAGCTGCTACTGAGCCGCTTGCAAAAGTTCTTAAGTCCGCTATGGCAAACGCGGAGAATAACAATAATATGGACGTATCAAGACTTTATGTAAGTTACTGCAATGTCACAGCGGGCCCAACACTGAAAAGGATCCGCCCCAGAGCGCAGGGCAGGGCTTACAGAATCAATAAGAGAACATCACACATCACCATTACCGTTTCGGAAATGGAAGACTGAGCGAGGAGGAAAGTTGAATGGGACAGAAATGTAATCCAACCGGTTTAAGAATCGGCGTTATCAAGAACTGGGACTCCCGCTGGTACGCAAAAAAGGCTGATTTCGGCAACACACTTGTGGAAGATTACAATCTTCGTAAGTATTTGCTTGAAACCCTGAAAAGCGCGGGTGTTCCGAAAGTAGAGATCGAGCGTGACGCTAAGCGCGTAAGGATCAATATCCACTGCGCAAAGCCCGGTATGGTTATCGGCAAGCAGGGCGCGGAGATCGATAAACTCAAAGCTATATGCGCCAAGAAACTCGGCAAGAAGAATGAAGAAGTTTTCATCAATATCATAGAGATCAAGCAGCCCGACCTCAACGCAACGCTGGTTGCCCAGAGCATCGCTACGCAGCTTGAAAAGCGTGTTTCTTTCCGCCGCGCTGTTAAGCAGGCAATCCGAAACACCATGAGATGGGGCGCACGCGGTATCAAGGTTCAGGTATCCGGCCGTATCGGCGGTGCCGAGATCGCGCGTTCCGAAACCTATAAAGAAGGCACGATTCCGCTTCAGACCATCCGTGCAGATATTGATTACGGCACCGCAGAGGCTGCCACAACTTACGGCCGTATCGGCGTAAAAACATGGATCTATCAGGGCGAAGTTCTTCGCGAAAGCAGAAATAAGCCCCAGAGAAGAAATAACTACTCCCGCCGCAGAGATAACAATAGGGACAATAACAGAGGCGGCAGGCGCAGGGAAGGAGGAAATCGTTAATGCTCTTACCAAAGCGTGTTAAGCACCGTAAGCAGCACAGAGGTCGCATGACCGGTGAGGCTACAAGGGGCAATAAGGTAACTTACGGCCAGTTCGGCCTTCAGGCTACAGAGCCTGCATGGATCACAGCGGCGCAGATCGAGGCTGCCCGTATCGCCATGACCCGTTACACAAAGCGTGGCGGTCAGGTATGGATCAAGATTTTCCCCGATAAGCCGATCACGGCAAGACCTGCTGATACCCGTATGGGTAAAGGTAAAGGTAATGTAGACTACTGGGTAGCAGTGGTTAAGCCGGGCAGAGTTATGTTTGAACTCGGCGGCGTTGAAGAGGCTGTAGCTCGCGAGGCTATGCGTCTGGCAGCAAACAAGCTTCCTATCAAATGTAAATTCGTAACTAAAGAAGAGGGAGGAGAGCAGTAATGAAAGCAGCTGAAATAAAGAAGCTCAGCGCCGAGCAGCGCGCGGCAAAGCTTGCGGAGCTTAAAGAAGAGCTCTTTAATCTTCATTTCCAGCAGGCGATCAACCAGCTCGACAACCCCATGAGAATCAAAGCTGTAAGAAAAGATATCGCGCGTATCAAAACCGTTGAGCGCGAGATCGAACTTGCAGACTCAAATTCTTAAGATAGGAGGTAGTTTATTATGAGCGAAAGAAACCTCAGAAAAACAAGAGTTGGTATCGTATCAAGCGATAAGATGGATAAAACCGTTGTTGTTTCCATTAAGGACAGGGTTCGCCATCCGCTTTACGGAAAAATTATTAACCGCACGGTTAAATATAAAGCGCATGATGAGGAAAATGCCTGCGGCGTAGGCGATAAGGTACTCATTATGGAAACACGCCCGCTCAGCAAGGATAAGAGATGGCGCGTTGTGGAAGTTATTGAAAAGGCTAAGTAATCATTACGAATTACATTGCTTTTAGAATAATTTAGTTTTATAAAATAATAACTGCAAGATGCAAAGTGTTATTTTGCAGTACGAAGGAGGAAAATGCTGTGATACAACAGGAAAGCCGTCTTAAAGTTGCAGACAACACCGGCGCGAAAGAGCTTCTTTGCATTCGTGTTCTCGGCGGCTCAGGCAGAAGATATGCGAATATCGGCGATGTGATCGTTGCTTCTGTTAAAAAGGCAGCCCCCAACGGCGTTGTTAAAAAAGGCGAAGTTGTTAAAGCAGTCATCGTTCGTACAACTAAAGGTGTACGTCGTGACGACGGTCAGTACATTCGTTTTGATGAAAATGCTGCCGTAATTATAAAAGAGGATAAAACTCCTCGAGGCACCCGTATTTTCGGACCGGTAGCCAGAGAACTGCGTGATAAGGATTATATGAAGATCCTTTCTCTTGCTCCGGAAGTACTTTAATGGAGGTGCTGAAATATGAGTAAAATGTTTGTTAAAACCGGCGATACCGTAATGGTACTCAGCGGTAAATCCAAAGGCGTTAAAGGCGAAGTCATTGCCGTAAGCCCCAAAGAGGGTAAGGTTATCGTTAAAAAGGTAAACATCGTAACCAAGCATGTTAAGCCCCGTAAAATGGGCGAGCAGGGCGGACTTGTTCCGGTTGAATCTGCGCTTTATGCTTCTAAGGTTCAGCTTGTTTGCCCCAAATGCGGCAAGGCTACCCGTGTAGGTCATAAAAACGGCAAGCGCGTCTGCAAGCAGTGCGCGAACGAATTTTAAGAAAGGGAGGAACATAACCGATGGCTGCAAGATTAAAAGAAGCCTACAAGAGCGAGATCGCTCCGGCTCTTATGAAAAAGTTTGAGTACAAGTCTGTTATGCAAATCCCGAAACTTGACAAGATTGTTCTCAACGTAGGTTGTGGCGAAGCAAGAGACAACTCCAAGGTTGTAGACGCCATAATCAATGATTTAAGCATTATTACCGGTCAGAGACCGATTGTATGCCGCGCTAAGAAGTCTGTTGCAAACTTCAAACTTCGTGAGGGCATGCCGATCGGTGTAAAAGTTACCCTCAGAGGCGATAAGATGTATGAATTCCTTGACAGATTCTTCAATCTTGCGCTTCCCAGAGTTCGTGACTTCAGAGGAATCAACCCCAACTCATTTGACGGCCGCGGCAACTATGCCATGGGTATCAAAGAGCAGTTGATTTTCCCGGAGATCGATTATGATAAGATCGATGCCGTTCGCGGTATGGATATCATTATGGTAACGACTGCCAAAACTGATGAAGAAGGCAGAGAGCTGCTCAAGATGCTGGGCGCTCCGTTTTCAGAGTAAGGAGGGAATATCGTGGCAAAAACATCTATGAAAGTCAAGGCTGCAAAGCCGGCTAAGTATTCAACAAGAGCTTACAACAGATGTAAGATCTGCGGTAGACCTCATGCTTATCTTCGTAAGTATGGCGTATGCCGTATCTGCTTCAGAGAACTCGCTCATAAGGGTGAGATTCCCGGAGTAACAAAATCTTCATGGTAAGAATTGGGAAATTGCTAAATTTATAAGGAGGAAATATCAATGCATATTACAGACCCTATTGCTGATATGCTTACAAGAATTCGTAACGCAAATTCTGCAAAACACGATACAGTAGATATTCCTGCGTCCAAGATGAAGAAAGCAATTGCTCAGATTCTTGTGGATGAAGGTTATATCAAATCCTATAAGGTTATCGAAGATGATAAACAGGGTGTTATCCGTGTAACCCTTAAATACGGAGAAGGCAAATCACAGGTGATCACAGGTCTTCGCAGAGTTTCCAAGCCGGGCCTTCGCATTTATTCAAATGTAGAGGATATGCCCAAGGTTATGAAAGGCCTTGGTGTGGCAATCATTTCCACATCCAAAGGCGTTATGACCGATAAGGAAGCGCGCAAACAGAATGTCGGCGGCGAAGTTCTTGCGTTCGTATGGTAAGGAGGTGCAGTAAGGTATGTCACGTATCGGCTTAAAGCCCATCACGGTTCCGGCTGGAGTTGACGTTGCTGTAAACGGCAATGCCGTAACAGTAAAAGGCCCAAACGGCACGCTTACTATGGATAAGCACCCGAACATCAGCGTAAGCGTTGCGGATGGTGTGATCAACTGCTCCAGACCAAACGATGAAAAAGAAAACAGAGCCCTTCACGGCCTTACTCGCGCTCTGATCGCCAATATGGTAGAGGGCGTTGTAAACGGCTTCAAAAAGGTGCTGGAGGTAAACGGCGTTGGTTACCGTGTTCAGATGCAGGGCAACAACCTCGTTATGAACCTCGGCTATTCACATCAGGTAACAATGACTGCTCCCGAGGGCATCAAGATTGAATGCCCCACTGCCAACCAGATCGTAATATCCGGCGCAGACAAGCAGGCGGTAGGTCAGTTCGCAGCTCAGGTTCGCGAAAAGAGACCGCCCGAGCCGTATAAGGGCAAGGGTATCAAGTATGCTGACGAGCATATCCGCCGCAAAGAGGGCAAAGCAGGTAAGAAATAAGGGAAGGAGTGAATTACTTTGGTTTCAAGACAGGATGCAAATAAAGCAAGAAAAAGGCGTCATCAAAGAGTACGCAGAAAGATTTCCGGCACAGTTGATTGTCCCAGGCTCAATGTATATCGCTCCCTCAGCAATATTTATGTTCAGCTTATCGACGATGTTGCCGGCGTAACGCTTGCGCAGGCTTCAACTGTTGAAAAGGATTTTGCCGCTTACGGCGGTAATGTAGAGGCAGCTAAGGCTGTTGGTAAAACACTGGCGGAAAGAGCCAAGGCAAAGGGCATTGAACAGTGCGTATTTGACCGCGGCGGTTATGTTTATCACGGTCGTGTTGCCGCTGTTGCAGACGGCGCCCGTGAAGGCGGACTTAAGTTCTAAAGAAGGAGGATAATGCTTTATGACAAAGATAGATGTGTCTTCAATGGAACTTGAAGAAAGAGTTGTAAAAATTAACCGCGTATCAAAAACCGTAAAGGGCGGCCGTATCTATAAATTTTCAGCTCTTGTTGTCGTTGGTGACGGCAACGGTCTTGTCGGCTTCGGCGTTGGCAAGTCCGGCGAGGTTCCGGACGCGATCCGTAAGGGTATAGAGGATGCAAAAAAGAATGTTATGCGAGTGGCTTTAAGAGGCACCACGATCCCGCACGAAGTGAAAGGTAAGTACGGCGCGGGCGAAGTGCTCCTTATGCCGGCTCCGCAAGGTACCGGCGTTATCGCCGGCGGCCCCGTTCGTGCCGTTGTTGAAACCGTTGGTATCTCTGATATTCGTACAAAGGCTATAAGGTCAAATAATCCTTATAATGTTGTTAGAGCAACATTGGATGGTCTTTCAAAACTCCGCACTGCAGAGCAGGTAGCAGCAGTTCGCGGCAGATCCGTTAAGAAGATCTTTGAATAAGGAGGGTGGAAAATGGCAGATATTAAAATCACTTTGAAAAAAAGTCTTATCGGCTGCAAAAAGGATCAGATTGCCACGGCCCACTCACTCGGCCTTCGTAAAATCGGCAATGTAACCGTTCAGCCTGATAATGAACAGACCAAGGGGAAGATCAAAAAGATCTCTCATCTTGTAGAAGCTCAGGAAGCATAAGAGGAGGTGCGCATTAAATGAAATTACATGAACTTTCTCCTGCTGAGGGCTCAAAAAAAGCAGTGAAAAGGATCGGCAGAGGCGCAGGCTCTGGTCAGGGCAAAACAGCCGGCAAGGGTCATAAGGGTGCCAAAGCGCGTTCCGGCTACAGCCGCCGCCCAGGTTTTGAAGGCGGTCAGATGCCTCTTCAGAGACGTGTTCCCAAAAGAGGTTTCAATAATATCTTCCGCACAGAGTATGCAGTTGTAAATCTTTCTTCCCTGGAGGAAAGATTTGAGGCAAATGCAACCGTAGACGCAGAAAGTCTTAAAGCGTGCGGTCTGATCAAAAAAGAGCTTGACGGTATCAAAGTTCTCGCAAAGGGCGAACTCACCAAAGCTCTCAATGTTAAAGTAAACGCAGTCAGCGAGGCTGCAAAAGCAAAGATCGAAGCTGCAGGTGGTACGGTGGAGGTGCTGTAAATGATCAAAACCATCGTAAACGCCTGGAAAGTTCCTGAAATCAGAAAAAAACTGCTCTTTACAGCGTTTATCATTCTTGTTTTCAGGATCGGTTCGTTCATACCTGTTCCTTTTCTGGATATTGCCGGCGAGATCGAAGTCGGCAGAGGAAACACCATCTTAACGTATTTGAGCCTTATGACGGGTTCCGCATTCAACTACGGCACGATCTTCGCCATGTCGATCACACCGTATATTAACTCGTCAATCATCATGCAGCTGCTTGCTGTTGCGATTCCCGCTCTGGAAAGACTCCAGAGGGAGGGTGAGGAAGGCAGAAAGAAGATCGCCTCGATCACCCGTGTCGTAACGGTTGTGCTCGGCCTGCTCCAGTCTCTCGCATATTATTTCTTCCTTCGTGCGAATGACTATCTTATGACTGACGCTTCCGGTGCTCAGTTCACCGGTTTCGCAGCTGTATTTCAGGCAATCGTTATCGTTATCGTGCTCACCGCCGGCACAGCCGTTATTATGTGGCTCGGCGAGCAGATCACGATCTCCGGTATCGGAAACGGTATTTCCATCATCCTTTTTGCAGGTATCGTATCAAGATTCCCAACGATCATCAGGCAGTATATCGGTTATCTGGAGACCGGCCGTATGGTTTACAACTTCCTTGTTCCGGCTATCCTGATCGTATTCCTTCTTATGATCGTTTATATCGTATTTATGGATAATGCGGAAAGAAGAATTCCCATTCAGTATGCAAAGCGTGTTGTAGGCCGTAAGATGTACGGCGGTCAGGCCACGAATATGCCGGTTAAGGTTAATATGAGCGGTGTGCTTCCAATCATCTTTGCGTCTTCCATTCTTTCTCTTCCCGGTACTGTTCAGATGTTTATCTCGTCTGATAAGTATGAGGGCACATTCTGGGAGAGTTTCTTTAACGCGTTCCAGAGCGATTCCTGGTGGTATGCGGCTTTGTACTTCGTGCTGATCATCTTCTTCGGATATTTCTACAGCACGATTCAGTACAACCCCATCGAAATGGCAAACAATCTGCGTAAAAACAACGGTTCTATTCCGGGTATCCGTCCCGGCAGACCCACTTCGGATTATATATTCAAGGTTTTGATGAGGCTTACACTCATCGGCGTTCTGATGCTTTCCGTTGTTGCGCTTTTGCCGATCGTTTGGTCTCTCATCTGCGATGCAGCGATCCCGCCGCTTACAGAAGGCGGTCAGGACGGCGGATTCTCCGTTTCACTCGGCGGTACGTCCATCATCATTATGTGCGGTGTTGCGCTTGAGACGGTTCGTCAGCTTGAATCCCAGATGATGATGCGTCACTATAAAGGATTTCTTGATTAATTGAAAGGGTTGGGTTTATGAATTTAATACTTCTCGGCGCCCCGGGTGCCGGCAAAGGCACACAGGCGGAAAAAATTGTTGAAAAGTATGGTATTCCCGCCGTTTCAACCGGCAACATGATCCGCGCCGCTATTAAGGCTGGCACAGAGATGGGTATGAAGGCGAAATCCTATACGGAATCCGGCCAGCTTGTACCCGATGATGTTGTGATCGGTATTATTAAAGACAGATTAAAAGAAAAAGACTGTGTAAACGGATTTATCCTTGACGGATTTCCGCGCACCATTCCTCAGGCGCAGGCGCTTGAGGATATGGGCGTGCAGATCGATAAGGTGCTTGATATCGAGGTGCCGGATGAAAAAATTTCTGCCAGACTTTCCGGCAGACGTGTCTGCGCCAAGTGCGGCAATTCCTATCACATTCTTTATAAAAAGCCCAAAACAGAGGGCGTGTGCGACGCCTGCGGCGGCGAGCTTGTTCAGAGAAAGGATGACGCTCCCGAAACAGTTGCCGCACGGCTTAAAGAGTATCACGAAATGACGGAGCCTTTAAAGGACTTTTATCGTGATCTCGGCAAGCTTGTAGTTGTTGAAGGTCAGGAGGAGGTTGCGGATACAACCGCCCTTGTCTTCAAAGCGTTGGAGGATTAACATGGTAGTGCTTAAAAGCAGCAGAGAACTGGAGCTTATGAAAGAGGCTTGCCAGATTTCAGCTGAAGCATTAATGGTGGCGGGCGAAGCTGTAAAGCCCGGTGTTTCAACAAAGGAGATCGACAAAATAGCCTATAATCTTATTAAGAAAAGAGGCGCAACGCCGAATTTCCTTGGGCTTTATGATTTTCCTGCCACTGCATGTATTTCCATAAACAATGAAGTGATTCACGGCATCCCGAAAAAAGACCGTATCATCCAGGAAGGCGATATCGTCAGCATAGATCTGGGTGCCGCGAAAAACGGCTATAACGGCGATAATGCTGCCACTTTTGTTGCAGGGACTTGCTCTCCCGAGGCAAAGCGGCTGATCGATACCACCCGCGAGAGCCTTTATAAAGGCATCGAGCAGGCGGTTCCCGGCAACAGGATCGGCGATATAGGTCACGCGGTGCAGGCGTATTGCGAAGAGCGCGGATTCAGTGTGGTTCGCGATTTTGTCGGTCACGGCGTGGGAACGAAACTTCATGAGGACCCAAGCGTACCCAACTTCGGACACGAAGGACGTGGTATCAGACTGTTACCCGGAATGACATTGGCAATTGAACCGATGATCAATCAGGGAACCTATAAGGTAAAACAACTTTCAGACGGCTGGACCGTCGTTACCGCGGACGGCAAACTCTCCGCCCATTTTGAACACACGGTGGCGATCACGACTGACGGTCCCGTCATCATGACGAAAGTCTGACAGTTCAATCAATTGTTGGCGATTACGCCGCGATGTGATTCCAGATAAAGCAAAACATCTATATTCGTATAAATACAGCGAGGTAAATTGATGTCTAAGTCAGATATGATTGAAGTTGAAGGTACCGTGGTTGAGGTATTGCCTAACACAACTTTTAAGGTTTCACTTCAGAACAACCACATCGTTTTAGCCCATATCAGCGGGAAACTTCGTATGAACAATATCCGAATCCTTCCCGGTGATAAGGTAACCATCGAGATGTCTCCTTACGATCTCACCAAAGGTCGTATCATATGGCGCTCGAAGTAATTAAAGGAGGATATCCAAATGAAAGTTAGACCTTCTGTTAAGAAAATCTGCGATAAATGCAAAGTTATTAAGCGCAATGGAAAAGTAATGGTCATCTGTGAAAATCCAAAGCACAAACAGCGTCAGGGCTGATCCTGAATTAATAATCGGAGGTAAACAGTAATATGGCACGTATTTCAGGTGTTGACTTACCAAACGATAAGAGAGTAGAAATCGGCCTTACCTATATCTACGGTATCGGCAGAACTACTGCTACTCAGATTATCAACGCAACGGGAATCAATCCGGACACTCGCTGCAGAGATCTGTCCGAGGATGAGGTTTCCAAAATCCGTGATTACATTGATAAGAATGTAAGAGTTGAAGGCGATCTTCGCAGAGACGTCGCTTTTGACATCAAAAGATTGATCGAAATCGGTTGCTATCGCGGCATTCGTCACAGAAAGGGCCTGCCCGTAAGAGGCCAGACCTCCAAAAACAATGCCCGCACAAGAAAAGGTCCTAAAAAGACCATAGCAAACAAGAAGAAATAATTGTAGGAGGAAACAGCAAGTATGGCTAACAAAAAGACCACTGCCACACGTAAACGTCGTGAAAAGAAAAATATTGAGCGTGGTACAGTTCATATTCAGTCAACCTTCAACAACACCATCGTTACAATTGCGGATATGCAGGGTAATGCCGTTTCATGGGCTTCCGCCGGTGAAATGGGCTTTAGGGGTTCCAGAAAATCAACTCCTTTCGCTGCGCAGACCGCTGCTGAAACAGCAGCCAAAACCGCTATGGAGCACGGTATGAAAACTGTTGAAGTTTACGTTAAGGGCCCCGGCTCAGGCCGTGAATCCGCGATCAGAGCGCTGGAAACGGTAGGGCTTCAGGTTACTCTTATTAAAGATGTTACTCCTATCCCGCACAATGGCTGCCGTCCGCCTAAGAGACGCCGCGTATAGTATTTAATGGAGGTTACTTGATATGGCAAGATATACAGGACCTGCCTGCAAGCTTTGCCGCCGTGAGGGCAAAAAGCTCTTCCTCAAGGGCGACAGATGCTATACAGGTAAATGCGCAATCGAGCGCCGCTCATATGCGCCCGGCCAGCATGGTCAAAATCGTAAAAAAGCTTCGGAATATGGTATGCAGCTGCGCGCAAAGCAGAGCGCGCGCCGCTATTACGGCATCTCCGAAAGCCAGTTCCACAAATATTTCCTTATGGCTGAAAGAAAAGACGGTGTTACCGGTACAAACCTTCTTCAGCTTTGTGAAAGCCGCCTTGATAATGTTGTTTATGAAAGCGGTTTTGCAAGCTCCAGAGCGCAGGCTCGCCAGCTTGTAAATCATGCTCATTTCGCTGTAAACGGGCACAAGGTAGATATTCCTTCCTATCTCGTATCAGCAGGTGATGTTGTTTCCGTTAAAGAAACAAGCAAAACCACCGATGAGTTCAAGAATCTTGTAGAAAGCAACGGCTCCCGCCCCGTTCCGCAGTGGATGGAAGCGGATAAGGACGCTATGCAGGTCAAGATCCTCAGAGCACCGGAAAGAGAAGAAATCGTAACGCCTGTTGAGGAACACCTCATCGTCGAGTTCTATTCTAAATAATAGTTAATCATTTCTATTATTTTGAAGAAATATTTTTTAGGAGGCTTTTAAATGATTGAAATTGATAAGCCGAATATCGAGATAGTAGATTTATCTACTCAGGGAAGCAGAAGCGTTGGCAGATTTGTGGTGGAGCCCCTTGAAAGAGGTTTCGGCACAACGCTCGGAAACAGCATGAGAAGGGTTCTTCTTTCCTCACTTCCGGGCTACGCGATCACTTCCGTTAAGATTGATGGTGTATTACACGAGTTCTCCACGATCCCCCACGTTAAGGAGGATGTAACGGAGATCGTTCTTAACCTGAAAAACGTTGTTCTTAAGATACATGATGAAAATCAGAAAACGCTTTATATTAAAGCAAGCGGCGAGGGCGAGATCACTGCCGGTGACATTGAACACGGCTCTGATGTAGAGATTCTGAATCCGGATCTTCATATCGCTTATCTTGAGGATGGCGCCGAGGTTGTTATGGAACTGACTGCCAACAGCGGCAGAGGTTACGTTCCGTGTGACCGCAACAAGCAGCTTATGGATCTGCCTATCGGCACCATTGCGATAGATTCTATCTATACGCCTGTTCTTAAGGTCAATTATACAGTTGAGAATACCCGTGTAGGCCAGCAGACGGATCTTGATAAACTCGTTCTTGATGTGGAAACGGACGGCACGATCCCGGCGGACGAAGCTGCGTCGCTTGCCGCTAAGATCCTCAACGACCATCTGAAACTGTTTGTAGACCTCTCTGAAGAAGTCGGCAATCAGGAGATCATGGTGGAAAAGGATGAGGACGGAAAAGAAAAAGTTCTTGAAATGACGATCGAAGAACTTGATCTTTCGGTTCGTTCGTTCAACTGCCTGAAGAGAGCGGGCATCAACACAGTAGAAGATTTGATCGGAAAATCCGAAGAAGATATGATGAAAGTCAGAAACCTTGGGCGCAAGAGCCTGGATGAAGTGGTTCAGAAACTCGCTTCACTCGGCTTCTCGCTCAGTCATGATGACGACTAAAGGAGGGAATTTCTATGCCAGGTACCAGAAAATTGGGCAGACCAACTGATCACAGAAAGGCTATGCTCAGAGGAATGGTTACTCACCTTTTGGAAAACGGCAGGATTGAGACTACCGTTACCAGAGCCAAAGAAGTTCGTGCCATGACCGAGAAAATGATCACTTTCGGCAAGGAAAACACACTCGCGTCAAGAAGACATGTTCTTGCTTATGTAACGAAGGAAGACGTTGTGAAAAAACTTTTTGACGAGATTGCACCTAAGTATGAGGACAGAAACGGCGGCTATTGCCGTATCATCAAAACAGGTCCTCGCCGCGGAGACGCTGCGGAGATGTGTTTCATCGAGCTTGTATAAAATAGTAAGGAGCGTTCATAGAACGCTCCTTTTGTTTTGCCCGTTTTCTTTTTTTAATTATCTATTGAAAAAAAAGTATATATCATGTAAAATATTACAGTATAAAAGGAGGTATCTTTCATGAAAAAAGTGGCTGTCATTATGGGGTCGGACAGCGATTTGCCCGTTGTTACCCCGGCAATCAAACAGTTGAAGGAATTGAATATAGAAACAGAAGTCAGAGTGATGAGCGCGCACAGAACGCCGAAACAGGCGCAGGCATTTGCCGAAAACGCCGCGGATAACGGCTTTGGCGTGATCATTGCCGCCGCGGGTATGGCGGCGCACCTCGGCGGTGTTCTTGCCGCAAGCACCACGCTTCCTGTCATTGGCATTCCGTGCTCTGCCAAAGTGCTGGACGGTATGGACGCTATGCTTGCAACCATTATGATGCCGCCCGGAATTCCGGTGGCGACTGTTGGCGTAAATGCCGCTAAAAACGCAGCGCTGCTTGCGGCGGAGATCCTTGCCGTTGGCGACGAAGCGCTTGCAGCAAAATTAAAGGCAATGCGCAAAGAGATGGCGGACGCCGTAATCGAAAAAGATAAGGCGCTTCAGGAAAAAATCAAAGAAATCTGAGTAGGGAAAGGCAGAAAATATGCAGAAAAGTTTCAGCGATAGTTACGCTGCCGCCGGCGTGGATGTTACGGCGGGCTATGAGTCTGTTGAACTCATTAAATCACATGTGAAAAGAACCGAGATCCCCGGCGTGATCGGCTCTATCGGCGGATTCGGCGGAATGTTTGAACTGGGCGCCTCGGATTATAAAAATCCCGTGCTTGTCAGCGGCACGGACGGCGTCGGCACCAAACTTAAACTCGCTTTTCTTATGGATAAGCATGATACGATCGGGATCGACTGCGTGGCAATGTGCGTAAACGATGTTGCATGCAGCGGCGCGAAACCGCTCTTTTTTCTGGATTATATTGCCTGCGGCAAAAACTATCCGGAAAAAATTGAGCAGATCGTAAAGGGCGTAGCAGACGGCTGTGTTCAGGCAGGCTGCGCGCTTGTGGGCGGCGAAACCGCCGAGCATCCGGGTCTGATGCCGGATGAGGAATATGATCTTGCCGGCTTCACCGTAGGTATCGGCGAGAAAGATCAGCTCGTATCCGGGGAGAATCTCAAAGCGGGCGATGCGCTGATCGGCGTTGCGTCCTCCGGCGTTCATTCAAACGGATTTTCCCTTGTTCGAAAAGTTTTTGATATCAATGAAAAAACTATATCCAAAAAATATGATGAACTTGAAAAACCGCTTGGCGAGGAACTTTTAACTCCAACCAGGATCTATGTTAAACCTCTTCTGAAACTTATGGAAAGTGTGCGTGTAAACGCGATTTCTCACATTACCGGCGGCGGATTCTATGAAAATGTGCCCCGCATGCTGAAAGACGGCTTTACCGCCGTGATCGAGAAAGACAAATGCTTTAAAATGCCCGTTTTTGAACTGATTCAGAAAGTCGGCAATATCCCTGAAAGAGATATGTATAATACTTTTAATATGGGTACCGGTCTTGTGATAGCAGTGGATTCCGATAAGGCGGACGAGGCTGTAAGCATACTTGATTCCTGCGGCGAGCAGGCGGCTGTCATCGGCGAGATCAAAGCCGGCGAAAAGGGTGTTGAACTATGCTGAATATTGCCGTTCTTGTTTCCGGCGGCGGAACCAATCTTCAGGCGCTGATTGACGCGCAGAATAGGGGAGAGATCATAAACGGCAGAATTACCTGCGTGATCTCCTCCAAGCCCGGCGTGTATGCGCTGGAACGGGCGGAAAAGGCGAATATTCCATCGGTGGTCATTGCGCGCAGTGAATATCCGGATATTCGTTCCTATACTGCCGCAATCACCAAGGAACTGCTAAACCGAAAGGCGGATCTCGTGGTTTATGCCGGTTTTATGACGATTCTGGACGAACAGATCGTTAAGGCATTTCCCGGGAAAATGATGAATGTGCATCCGGCGCTGATCCCTTCTTTCTGCGGAAAAGGTTTTTACGGCCTGCATGTGCACGAAGCGGCGCTGGAAAAGGGCGTAAAACTTACCGGGGCAACGGTTCACTTCGTTACCGAGGAGTGCGACGGCGGCCCGATCATCCTGCAAAAGGCAGTGCCTGTGTTAAATGGAGATACGCCGGAGAGTCTGCAAAAACGCGTTATGCAGGAATGCGAATGGAAAATACTGCCCGAGGCGGTATCCCTGTTCTGTCAGGGCAGGATCCGCATCATAGGGAATAAAACAGAAATTATTTAAGGTGAACTTATGGAAATTAAAAATCTTGCAAAACTTCTTTCGGAAAATTCCTACCCCGGCAGGGGAATCGTTCTCGGCAAAAGCCCAAACGGCAAATATGCCGTGATCGCCTATTTTATCATGGGCAGAAGTGAAAACAGCCGAAACAGGGTCTTTGAGGAAAACGACCGCGGCGGCATACGCACCAAGGCGTTTGATGAATCTAAAATGACGGATCCCAGCCTGATCATTTATAATCCTGTTTTGAAACTGGACGGAAAAACGATCGTTACAAACGGAGACCAAACCGATACGATCTATGATTATATGAAAGACGGCCATTGTTACCGCCATGCGCTTTTAACCCGCGAATTTGAGCCGGACGCGCCGAATTACACACCAAGAATTTCAGGCGTTGTTAAGCCAAACGGCGATTATGTGCTTTCCATCCTCAAATCCAATATGGGCAAGCCGCAGTGCCTACGGTTCTTCTTCGAGTACCCGGCAGAGGCAGGTCTGGCGCATTTTATTCACACGTATAAGGGTGACGGTGATCCGATCCCCTCTTTTGAGGGCGAACCTGTCCCCGTCAGCGTAGATACAAACGATATAGACGAGTTTACCGCTGTAATCTGGGATCATCTGAATGCAGAGAATAAAGTTTCTCTGTTCACACGATTTATTGATCTGGAGACCAAAACGGAAGAAACAAGGATCGTGAATAAAAATAAGTGATTTTCCGGATCTTTATTTGCAAACTTATCTTAAGAAAGGCAGTTTCAATATGAAAGTACTTGTAGTAGGCGGCGGTGGCCGCGAACACGCGCTGATCCGCAAGATCAAAGAATCCCCTAAGGTAACGGAGATCGCCTGTTGCCCCGGAAACGGCGGTATTTCTTATGACGCAGAGTGTTATCCTGTTTCTGCAACGGATATAGACGGCGTTGTGGAGCTGGCAAAACAGATCCGCGCGGATCTCGTTGTTGTTGCGCCGGATGATCCGCTTGTTATGGGCATGGTGGATGCGCTCAATCAAGCAGGATTCAAAACATTCGGCCCGAACGCAAGGGCGGCAATCATTGAAGGCTCCAAGGTTTTTTCCAAAAATCTGATGCTGAAATACAATATTCCCACCGCGGAATATAAAGTTTTTGACAATCCTGCGGATGTGATCTCATATATTAAAGAGAAAAATGAATTTCCAACGGTAATAAAAGCAGACGGCCTTGCCCTGGGAAAAGGCGTTATCATTCCCGAAAACATGGAAGAGGCTGAAGCGGGCGTTAAGGAGATCATGGAGGATAAGATTTTCGGTGAAAGCGGCAATCACGTTGTTGTGGAGGAATACCTCACAGGTCCCGAGGTTTCCGTGTTGGCGTTTACGGACGGCAAATGTGTTAAACCTATGGTGTCTTCCATGGATCACAAGCGCGCTTTGGATGGAGATAAGGGTCTGAATACCGGCGGAATGGGCACGGTTTCACCCAATCCGTATTATACGCCCGAAGTGGCAGATGAATGTATGAAAAAGATATTTATCCCCACGATAGAGGCAATGAATAAAGAGGGCAGAACCTTTAAAGGCTGTCTCTATTTCGGTCTGATGATCACACCGAAAGGCCCGAAAGTAATAGAATATAACTGCCGGTTCGGCGATCCTGAAACGCAGGTTGTTCTTCCGCGCCTGAAGACGGATATTATAGATATTTTTGAGGCAATCGAGAATGAAACGCTTTCCGACCTGAATATAGAATGGTCGGACGATGCCTGTGCCTGCGTTGTGATCGCCTCCGGCGGCTATCCGAAATCTTATCCGAAAGGGCTGGAGATCACTGGGCTGGCAAACGGTCAGTTGGACGGCGTTACCGTCTATCACGCCGGCACCGCAATGAAAGACGGTAAACTGGTTACTTCCGGCGGCAGAGTGCTCGGCGTAACGGCGCTTGGCGCTGATCTCCAGACGGCGTTGGATAAGGCCTATGCGGCAGTGGATCGGATCTGTTTTGAAAACAAACACTACCGTAAAGATATCGGCAGGCGTGCACTTGCCGCGCTGGAGAAAAATAATAATTAATTGTGAACGAACGGTTAAAAATCCTAAAAAATTACAATTAGTTGTTGACATTTATACAAATAGGAATTATACTATAGGGGTGTTAAAGGGAAGTGTGTGCATTTTTCTTTTCACCCCCTTATTATTTTATGTTTTCAGAGGTCTTGAAAATGGCTACAGTTAAGAAAACCAGTAAAAAGAAAAAAATTATTATTGCTGTTGCAGTGGTGCTTGTTGTTGCGATTCTCGGCACCGTGATCGGCGTGGCTGCAGGTTCCAGCGGCAAAACGGCAGTAACCTTAAATACGATCGGCACCGGAGAGATCAATGAAACGGTCAGCGCAACGGGCACGGTTTCCGCCGGTTCCACTAAAGAGTATAAAGTGGGCGCCGTTGCAACCGTTAAAGAAGTTTTCGTGCAAACGGGGGACCAGGTCAAAAAAGGCGATCTCCTTGCCACCTTTGATACATCTTCTCTGGATTCTCAGGTGAGCAGCCTAAACAGCACATACCGGCAGGCAAGAGACTCTTATAAACAGGCGGTCAGCGATCAGAAAACCGCAAAAAATAACTTGTCCGCTCTCAATAAGGAGATCAGCGATCTTGAAAAAGAGGTGCAAAAGCTGGACGGCGAAACGGCTTATACTACCGTAAGACCGAGTTTTACACTGCCAAGCACAACAACAACAACAACAACCCAGCCGGCGGAAGAAGACTCTACACTTCCGTCCGAAACCTCCACTTCCACAACGGAATCCACCACTTCAGAGCCTGTTACATATCCGCCAACGATTGAAGGCGCGATGCAGGCACTTACAGACCTCGTTGAAACAATAAATGCATTGTCTGATGACGTTCAGCAGACCAATGAAATGATGCGCACTGTTATGGAGCAGATTTCAGCGGAGCTGGAAAGCGGCAATTATTCCCCGGATAAGATCGCCGAGGCTGTCGGCGATGCGGTTTCTGATGCGATCCAGCAGGGCATTATAGATGAAACCAAACTCCTGATCGAAAGCGGCGCCGCTGTAGATATGATAGAGGCGGCAGTTTCCAGTGTGGACTGGTCTGCCATAGGCAGATCTTTTGCCGACAGCCCCAGTGTGCAGCTGACTGCGGCAGAGTTGCGCCTTGCCGCGTTTTATGTCCAGAAGCAGCTTTATGAACTCAATGCTTCAGACACCACGGTTTATGCCAAAAAACAGGTTATGGACACCGCCAAGAGTGCGCTGGATTCCGTAAAGGAGGCGTGCTCAGAACTTGAGGCTGGCTGGACTGCCGCTTTTGACGGCACGATTACCGCATGTGATATTTATCCTGGCGAGCAGACGAGTTTGCTTTCCTCCGGCATTACGCTTGAGAATCTGGATACCATGGTGGTTACGCTTTCACTCGGCGAATACGATGTACACAAAGTAAAAGTCGGCATGCCGGCTACAATTACGTCCGCTTACGGCACTTACACTGGCGAAGTCCTTTCCAAGGCGCCGGTTGCAACGGGCGGCTCCTCCGGCTCTGTTTTGGACAGCGTTGGTTCCATTGCCGGTATCAGCGGTCTTTCCAGTCTAACTTCTACCGGTGCCGGCGTCGAAGTGCAGGTTTCTGTTGATAATGCGGACGAAAATATTATCGCCGGCTTTGATGCGGATGTAGAGATTCAGGTCGGCGACTATCAGAATATCATAACCGTTCCCATTGAGTCGATCGTTTTGGAAAAGACCGGCACGTATGTTTATCTTTATAATGCAGAAGACGAAACCGTTACCAAAACGCTGATTGAAACCGGTGCTGTTTCCGATTCCGTATATCAGGTAACAAGCGGCCTTCAGGTAGGTGATCAGATCGTGGCAACACCGTCTTCCGATTATGAGGAAGATACCTTTGAAGTCAGGGTAACCACGGAATAATCGGGGCAGAGTTATGAATATTTCAGAAAGTTTTAAAATTGCCATCAAGTGTATCCGCGCAAACTGGATGCGTTCTTTGCTGACGATGCTTGGTATCATCATCGGTATCAGTTCCGTTATCATGATCATCGGCGCGGGCACGGGCGTTCGTGATTATATCGTTTCTCTTATAGAGGATATGGGCGCAAATGCCGTGATGGTTTCCGTAGATGCAACCCAGGCGCAGGATAATGATTATATTACGCTTGATGATATTGACAATATCAAAGAAAGAGTAAACGGCGTGGATCATTGCTCTCCCATGATGATGGGCTTTGCAAACGCCACGATCGATTCTTCGGCAGAAGAGGCTACCGTTATGATCATCGGCGTAAATTCCGATGTGCAGTTTATGTTTCCGGACGGCGCTAAATACGGCAGATTCTTTACGGAGGAAGAATATAACGCCTCCAGCCCCATCGCGGTGATCGGCACTGCAAGCGCCGATATGGCGTTCGGATATGAAGATGTTGTCGGTCAGTATCTGACCGTTTCCTCCTCCGGCTCAACCATGAAGATGCGGATCTGCGGTGTTGCCGATATCGATTCGCTTGTGAGCAGTGTTGGCGGCGGCAGCAGCAGTTTCGGAGAGATGTTCCAGACGGGAGACCGCTTAACGATCGCCCTGTTTGTGCCCTGCACCACGCTTTCCAGGTTGACCGGCACTGCGCCAACCGTTTCTTCAGTATTTGTAATCGGGGAAGAGGATGCAAATAATGACGCAATCGGCAATGCTGCCGTAAACTATCTCAAAGCCGCGCACGGCAATTATGCGGATAATTTGTATACCGCGGAAGATATGGCAACCTATGTTGAACTGGTAGATATTATCGTATCCGTGCTCACGGCATTTATTGCTTGCGTTGGTGCAATCTCGCTTATTGTAGGCGGTATCGGCGTTATGAATATCATGCTTGTTTCGGTTACGGAACGAACGCGCGAGATCGGCATACGAAAATCTCTGGGCGCAAAAACCAAAACAATCACGCTGCAGTTCTTAACGGAATCGATCATTCTTTGCCTGATCGGCGGTATTATCGGGCTTGTGATCGGTATTTCAGGCGCCTATCTTGCCTGTTCCATCATTGATATCAAGCCGAATATCAATATCGGCATTATTTCTGTTGCGCTCTTGTTCTCCTGCGGCGTTGGATTATTCTTTGGCATTTATCCTGCAAGAAAAGCCGCTAAAATGAGTCCGATAGACGCATTAAGACGCGAGTAATTTCTATATCTCCTTTCATCGAGGGATCCCTGCTGTACGGCGGGGATCTCTTCATTTAAATCATAAATTTATGTTTACAAAACAGTGTATATATGTTAAAATGATGAAACAAGCGTTTTGCAGGCAAAGGAGGAGTTTGCTTGAGCGATCTTAATGAAGTTTTAGCGCAGTTTAATTTTAAAGGGGAACTGGAAAATTGCGAACTGTTCGGTTCCGGTCATATCAATACCACTTATCTTGCCAAATATAATGATAACGGCAGGGAATGGAAATATGTGGTTCAAAAAGTCAATCCCAATGTTTTCAAAGATATAGATCATCTGATGGATAATATTTTCAGCGTTACTTCTTATCTCAGAAAAGAGATTAAAAAGAACGGCGGCGATGAAAACAGGGAAACGCTTCACTTTATCAAAACCAAAACCGGCAATAAATATTACAGAGATGCTAACGGCAATTGTTACAGGGCTTATGTTTATGTTTCGGATTCCGTAAGTTACAACAGCGTGGACAGCGCTGAGCTGTTTGCGCAAAGCGGCGTTGCTTTCGGAAAATTTCAGCGCCTTTTATCCGATTTCCCGGCAGATACGCTTTATGAAACGATCCCAAACTTTCATAATACACAATTCAGGTATGATCATGAATTTCTGCCTGCTGTAAATGCAGACGCTGCCGGCAGGGTAAACGCGTGCCCGGAAGAGATTGAATTTGTCAATTCCAGAAAAGCCTATTGCAGCCGTTTTGTGGATCTTATAAAGGCTGCAAAACTCCCGCTCAGGGTTACGCATAATGATACAAAACTCAACAATGTTATGTTTGATGCGTTCAGCACAAAAGCCGTCTGTGTTATTGATCTGGATACGGTTATGCCCGGTCTTGCGCTGTATGATTTCGGCGATTCTATTCGTTTCGGCGCCAATACCGCGGAGGAGGACGAGCCTGACCTCGGCAAAGTCGGCATCAATCTGGATTATTTCAGGGCATATGCGATGGGCTTTCTTTCAGAAGCGGGGGGGAGCCTTACCCAGTGTGAAAAGGACAACCTTGCTTTTTCCGCATTGCTGATGACGTTTGAGTGCGGCATGCGTTTTCTGACCGATTATCTCAATGGAGACACTTATTTTAAAACGGCTTATCCGGAGCATAATCTGGTTCGCGCAAGAAATCAGTTTACGCTTGTTGCCGATATGGAAAACCATATGGATGAGATGGAAAACATTATCCGCTCCCTTTGCTGATGTTTATATGTAAGCAAAAAGACCTGCACGGATTTTACCGCGCAGGCCTTTTTATTTGTCCGCTTTTGGCGGATATTTTTTTGTTTCATCTGTTCGATCCATCAGGTAATCTAAGCTCGTATTATAAAAATCCGCCAGTATGATCAAATTTTCCGTTGTGGGCAAGATTTCTCCGGTTTCATATTTCGAAAGCATGCTTTGATTGATCCCGGTTTGCATTTGCACTTTGATTTGTGTGTATTCTTTTAACAGTCGTATCTTTTTTATATTTTTCATTTTATCACCATATTCTTATAATACATATATTATTCTTGACAGTAATATCTTTTATGAATATAATATAGTTATCAAGAATAAAATATGAAAGAAAAGAATATTATGAAAAAATCGTTCTCTCTTAGCGCGTCCGTTATCCGCAAAAACAGGATATCTTTCTGTATCTGGCTCATGGAAATTTTGCTTCTTTTTATTCTAAGCGCCTTTTTTGTTCCAACAGTGGATGATTTGATCTTTCGTTTTTCCTTTGAGTATCATTCCGTTCACGAATTTCTTCATTATGTTATTTATTATGGAAACGGCAGGTTGCTTGGTAACGCTTTCGTTCTATTTTTCAGCCGTCACACCGCTTTGTTTTATGCGCTGCAAACTATACTGTTTGCCGTTTTTTCTGTTGTGCTGGAAAAATGTGTTGCGCTGCCGTATTCCCGTCATTATGTTTTTCTCTATTTTATATTTCAGCCACTGCCGGTTTGGAATTCTACTTTTTCGTGGATGAGCAGTTTTATCAATTATTACTTTCCGCTGATCCTTTTAGCAGTTGTACTCCTTCTGCTTAAAAAGTATTTTCAGGCTCAGATCAAACATGTTAATCTATGGCTGCCGGCGCTGTTTTTTGCCGGCGTGGCAATGCAGCTTTTCAACGAACTTAACGCGGCTGTGAATATTTTGGTTGCATTTTTGTTATGCTTGCTTTTTAAAAGAAGAAAAAGAAAGATGCTTGCGCCTGTTCTCCTTTTTGTTTCAAATCTGGTCGGCTTTGCAGGGACCATGCTCTTTACAAAATGTATTGATTTTACAAAAACGTTTTCCTATCAGAACGCATTTAGGCAGGATACGTTTTCCAATCAAAACTATCGGCAAACGATTTTCAGAGTTGCGCCGGGCGAATACGTTCGCATGCTGTTTTATAATTTCAAGTTTCCGTTTTTTTTGTTTAGCACGTTTATTTTGCTTTATATTTCCGTTTTGGCGCTTGTGCTTTATGTTGCATGCAAAAAGAAGCAGTATTCCTTAAAGTTTAAGACGGGTGTAGCCGCGTCTGTTCTTACTTATGTTCCCCCGTGCCTGTTTTCCATGATTGTCATACATAAATACCCGTTTGATCTGCCGGATCAGGATCCAAAATTTTTGGCGGTCATGATTCTTATGATCCTGTTGTTTTGCGTTTCCTGTTTTATACTGGCAGTGCTGTTTTACACCGTAATATTAAAACACATACCGCACTGCAGTCTTTCTCTGATCAGTTTTTCAGTCGGTGCGGTTTCCTATTTGCCGTTTTTGGTGGTGTATCCCGGCAGTTATCGCTGTTGTATTTGTATGTTGTTTTTCTTTCTTACTGCATATCTTATTGCACTGCGTGATGTAAGCAAAATGTATGGGTTTGATCTGTTCAGGCTGAGCGCTTTTTGCGCCGCGGCGGTATCCGTTGTGATGGTGCTGTATACCTGCCTCTATGCACGGGAAAAGAAAATTTATCATTATAGGGATCAATATTATATGTCGTCCGTTGTTTTGCCTGAAAACAACACTGTGATTGTGATGGGCGGAGGCAGCCAGGAGCCTTGGGACGAAGCGGCGGGTTTTACGCATCAGTTTGTGTCTTTTGAAGAATTTAAGTCCGTTACGGATCTTTCCTGATTAAAAACCTGCATATAAAAACTCCCCGGTTTATAAAAGCCGGGGAGTTTCTTTGCTTAAAGCAGTAAAGTTACATTACTTTTTCAGTTCTCTTTCAAGCCATATGGAGCCGATGTCAAGCGCGTTGTAAAGACCTTCTTTTTCGGTCTTTTTCACAACTTTTTCTTTCGGGCTCAGAGTGGGGTCTGTTTTAAGGATCTGAATCATCACTTTACCTGAAAGGGTTATATCCTTATAGTCTTTTTCAGACTGGATACGAAAACACGCAACATAGGGGTCTGCCATACTGCCAAGATACATATCTTTGCCGCATCTTACCAGCGGTCTGCCCTTGTAGGTAAGCAAAGTGCTTTTCTCTTCTGCCAAAGTAAACCCTCCTTTAAATAGATTTCCGCCGCAGATCAGGTGTTCAGATATGACTTTACCATTTCCGCCAGCAACTCGTCCCTGTCTATTCTGCGGATCAGGCTGCGCGCATTGTTGTGCGTTGTAATATAAGTTGGGTCTTCGGAAAGAATATATCCCACGATCTGATTGATCGGGTTGTATCCCTTTTCTTTCAGTGCGTCAAACACCTGGGTCAGTGTTTCTCTCATAAAGTCCTCATGGTCGTCGCCCAGCTTAAACGTCATCGTTTTATCTGTCACAGTAAAGTCCACCTCCTGTACGGAATATACAAGTCCATTATATACAAATTTTACGATAATTACAACAAAAATTTTAAAATATCTGAAAAATAGGGTATATTTTGGTACTGTGCTCGTTAGGAACGCAGGCTGATGCCATGCTTGGAAAGCGCCTTGATCACGCGCTTAACGGCAGCGTCCGCCTCTTCGTCCGTCAGTGTTCTGTCCACGCTTCTCATCTGAATGTTAAAGGCAACGCTCTTTTTGCCGCTCTCAATCTGTTCGCCTTCGTAAACGTCAAACAGCTTCACGTTTTCCAGCGTTTTGCCAACGGCTTCTTTAATCTCTTTTTCGAGGGTAAGAACCGGAATATCCCTGTTGCATACAAAGGCAAGATCTCTCGTTACCGCCGGGAATTTCGGCAGCGGTTTATGTGTCCTCTGCGGCATTCTGTTTGCGTATGCCGTTTCCACATCGATTTCTGCAATATATACTCTTTCGCCGATACCGTAGTTTTCCGCTGCCTCGGGATGCACTTCACCCAGCGTGGCAAGCACTGCGTCTCCGATCTTGAACTGCGCAGTTCTGCCGGGGTGGAATGTTGGGTTGTCGCTGACAGCGATAATATCATATTCCGCTGTGTTTAAAATATCCAGCAGCTTTTCCACAATGCCTTTCAGTTTGTAGTAATCTGCGCCGCTGCCGTAAAGCCCAATCACGGCTTTCTGCTTTTCAACCGGCAGCTTTCCGGGTTCCGTCGGTTCATAAACCGTTCCGATCTCATACAGGCATGCGCTGTCATTTTTGTGATTGTAGTTTCTTGCCAGCACCTCCAGCATGGACGGCAAAACCGTCGTTCTCATAATGCTCGTGTCTTCGCCAAGCGGGTTTTTGATCACAACCGAGTTGCGCAGCGCAGAATCCTTGGGCAGTCTGATCCTGTCATAAGCCTTGGGGCTGATAAAACTGAACGTGGAGATCTCGCTGCATCCGCAGGAGAGCAGGGTTTCGTTGATCAGGCGAACGAACTTCTGGCTGTCCGTCAGCTTTCCGATCGCTACGCCGCTGAGCATTCTGTTCGGAATGTTGTGGTAGCCGTAAAAGCGTGCAACCTCTTCCGAGATATCCGCTATATGCTCAATATCGTTTCGGAAAGACGGCGCAATCACATTGCCGTTCTCGTCAAATGTGAATTCAATCTTTTCCAGAATCTTTTTCTGTTCTTCTTCGCTGAGATCAATTCCGATGAAATCGTTGATCCATTTATAGTCAAACTTCACTTTGACCGGTTCTTTCGGCTTTACATAGCAGTCTACAACGCCGTTTACAACATCGCCGGCGTCCAGTTCCTGCACAAGCTCAAGCGCTCTTTTCAGCGCCCGCATCGTTGCGCCGGGGTCAAGTTCTTTTTCATACCGGCTGGAGGCTTCCGTCCTCATGCCCAGCGCCTTGGCGGTGCGCCTTACCGATATGCCGTTGAAACAGGCGGATTCAAACACAATGGTCGTTGTGTCCTCCATAATGCCGCTGTATTCGCCGCCCATAACGCCGGCAACCGCAACGGGCTTGTTCTTATCCGCGATCACAAGCATAGAGTCGTTCAACTCGCGCTCTATGCCGTCCAGCGTTGTGATCTTTTCGCCGTTTCTCGCGTTGCGCACATTCACTTCGTTGCCTTCAAGATAGCGCAGGTCAAACGCGTGCATCGGCTGGCCGTATTCCAGCATTACATAGTTTGTAATATCCACAATGTTGCTGATCGGCCTGACGCCGCTTGCGCGCAGCCTTTCCCTAAGCCAGCGCGGGCTTTCCTTTACTCTTACATTCTCCACCACAGCGCCGGAATATCTGTAGCATTTATCCGGCTCGTAAATCTGCACTTTCAGGTGGTCGTTTACATCTCCGTGACCGGGTTTAACTTCCGGTTCGTGCAGTTGAAACGCCCTGTCAAAAGTTGCCGCAGCCTCGCGCGCAAGGCCGGTAACGGACATGCAGTCGCACCGGTTTGAGGTGATCTCAAATTCAACACAGGTGTCATTGTAGCCGATCGCGTCGTGAATATCCATTCCGGGTGTGTGGTCGCAGTCCTCGCCCAAAACAAAGATACCGTCTTCCGCCGCATAGGGGAAATCGTTGTGCGTCAGCCCCAGCTCGTCAAAGGAGCAGAGCATGCCGTTGGATTCCACACCGCGCAGTTTGCCTTTTTTGATCTTTTCCAGGCAGTGCTCATGCCGGTTATAAACCGTTGCGCCAGGCAGCGCGGCAGGCACATAATCGCCCACGGAAAGATTCTGCGCGCCGGTAACGATCTGGTAATCTTCGTCTTTGCCCACGTCCACGCTGCAGATCCATAAATGATCCGAATCGGGGTGGCGCTCCAGTGTATTGATCCTGCCTACAACAATGTTTTCCAGTTCGCTGCCCTCTGCGTTGTATTCCTCAACCTTGGAGCCGGAAAGCGTCATCGCGTCGCAGAATTCCTTGTTGGATATATCTTTTGTGTTTACATAATCTTCCAGCCATTTTCTTGATAAAATCATTCTGCTGCACCTCCCTTAAAACTGACTTAAAAATCTCAGGTCGTTTTCATAAAGCAAACGCATATCGTCAATGTTAAAGCGGAACATAACCAGCCTTTCCAGACCGATGCCGAAAGCAAAACCGCTGTACTCGTCCGGGTTCACACCGCCGTTTTTCAGCACTTTCGGGTGCACCATTCCGCCGCCGAGAATCTCGATCCAGCCTTCGCCCTTGCACATGGGGCAGCCTTTGCCGCCGCATTTAAAGCAGGATACGTCGATTTCGCAGCTCGGCTCCGTAAACGGAAAGTGGTGCGGGCGCAGTCTGATCTTTGTGTTCTCGCCGTAAAGTCGTTTTGCAAACGTTTCCAGCGTGCCTTTCAGATCCGCCATGGAAATGCCTTTGTCTACAACAAGGCCCTCGATCTGGTTGAAAAGAGGGGAGTGTGTGGCGTCCACGGCGTCGGAGCGGAATACACGACCGGGCGCGATCATCCTGAACGGCGGTTCGTGGTTCTCCATAAATCTAATCTGCATCGGTGAGGTCTGCGTGCGCAAAACAATGTTGTCGTCAATATAAAATGTGTCCTGCGTGTCACGCGCGGGATGGTCTTTCGGAATGTTTAGCGCCTCAAAATTATAGTAATCATATTCCACTTCCGGGCCTTCGGCAATGTCAAATCCCATGCCCATAAAGATCTCCTTGATCTCGTCCAGCACAATGGAAAGCGGGTGCTTGTGCCCGATCTCCGGCAGTGTCCCCGGCATTGTAACGTCTATTTTTTCGCCAAGCAGCCGTTTTTCCAGTTCGTTTTTCTTGATCTCGGCGCTCTTGAGCGCGATCCGGTTTTCAATATCCGCGCGGATCTCGTTGGCAAGCTGACCGATCACAGGCCTTTCTTCCGGCGAAAGTTTGCCCATCTGTTTTAAGATCGCGGTGAGTTCGCCCTTTTTGCCAAGGTATTTGATTCTGACTTCCTCGATCTGCTGGGCAGACTGCGACGCGTCCAGTGCGCCTGCGGCGGCGCTTCTGATTTCCTCAAGCTGAGTTTTCATCTAATCTTCCTTTCTTGTATTTGATTCGGGAACAAAAAAATACTTGCCCCCGTAACAGGGACAAGTATTGTAAATACCTGCGGTACCACCCTAATTTTTGCAAAGATAGATCCAAGCAAACACTCTTTGAGCCGGTAACGGGGCTCATTTCGTCCGCGCTTAGTTGCGTTGCTTTCAGCGCGGCCGCTCAAAAGGGAACTTCGCCCGGGTTGCCTTTGCAAAGGTCGCAGCCATGCCTTTGCTCTCTGGAAAAGATCCTGCCGGGTTACTTTTCTTCGTCACAGCGTTTCTTTATGGCATATATTATAATATAAATCTACCGGCATTGCAAGTGTTAATTTGCGGTTTCCGTCCGGCTCATTTGCAGATCTCGCTGATTTTGAAGGTCTGGAATTCAATATAGCTGCTCGGCTCGGATTCATAGAGCACGCCGATCGTATCCTCGTCGATCTGTGTAAGGCAGGAATATGCAAAAAATCCTTTGTTGATCTCAACATCCTTAAACCAGTCAATATGGGTGTATCTGCCTTTGATCATGCGCAGTTTGCCCACGGAGATCACACCGTCGCTCCTTGTTTTCCGGCTTGCGTGGGAGCAGAATACATAGCCGTTCGCCGTAATCACACTCTTTTGGCATTTCGGTGCGTAAAGGGCGGTCTTTCTGCATTTTTCCCAGGTTTTTGAACTGTCGGCAGAGAGGGAGACCGGCGTTTTTCCGTAACCGTTCTGGCGACCGAGTCCAAGTATCTCTCCGTTTGGCGTTTCAATCATCTGCCATTCGTCCAGGTTTTCGGCATAAGGGCAGCGCGTCATCCTGTGCCAGGTTTCGCCGTTGTCAATGCTGTAAATAGACGCGGCGCCTTTTTTTGTGGAATAAAGCGGCATGATCACGCGCCCGTCCTTTGTGGTAACGCCGACACCCGGCGCCACGCCTAAAAAAGTGCCGTCCTCTTCGTTTAAGATCATATTTGTTATATCTTTCGGCTCACTCCAGGTCTTGCCGCCGTCAGAACTTTTCAGCATAAACACATAGCACCGTTTCGGCGCTTTCAGCGGCGCGCCGAATGTTGTTTTCGCGCCTGCCTCGTTTTTCCCGATCGCGCCGTTCAGGTAAATATTGCCCAGATATTCGTCTCCCCGGTAAAGGGAGCCGGTCGGCGCGGTGATCCGGTATTGCGTTGCGTTTTTCTTGGCGTCCAGCACGCTGCCGTCCTCTGCAATGTAATAAAAATTACCGTCCCGGTCATAGATCAGCGGCCGCATCCGGCCGTTGAGCATCGCATAGGGGATCTTCTTTTTGTCCAGCAGTTTCTTTCGGTGAAGCCCCATGCACTCCGGCCAGAAATCCGCGATCATGATGATGTCGCCGTTCGGCGCCACCGCCATGCAGGGATCTATGTAAAAGGCGGATGCATAGCAGTCGCTGGAAATCCGTGTTTCCCTTGCCGGCGGAACGGCAACCGATTCAATATCGCTCCAGGTTTTGCCGCCGTCCTCGCTGCGGCGAATCGCAAGTTCGATATAGCCCCAGTCCTCACCTGTGGAGGCTCTGTCAATTGCCGCAATCAGCGTGCCGTTGGCATTAATCAGGCTCGGTATTCTGAACGCAATGCCGCCGTTTGCCGCATTGCTGTTTTTGGTTAATTCTTCTTTCAGGTAAACTGGGCTGCTGCCGCAGAAGATCAGTTGTGGCTCACGCATTCTCAAAACGCCTTTCCGCGGGAAGAATTCCCGCCTGTTTTTTATTATGTTTAAGTATAGCATATTCTTGAAACAATGCAAAGTCTTTTCAGGAACTTTCCGTTTTCTATTGCAAAGTGTTCCTTTTTTTAGTAAAATAGTAATGAATTTTATAGAAAAGGAGGAATTTTGATGCTTTGGGAACTGAAAAAGTGCTGGTATCGTATATACCAGGGCGCTTTCAAACTTGCCATGAATTTCCTGGATTGGTCTGAGCCGCATCTGCTGGAAGGCAAAGGCTCCGTTTTAAGGCTGCCGGAATTTATCAAGAGCAAAGGAATCAATAAGGTGCTTGTTGTTACGGATAAAGGCCTTATGGGTCTGCATTTGCTTGATCCCATGTTTGAAAAGCTGACGGAAGCCGGCGTGGAATACGTTGTTTATGACGGTGTTCAGCCGAATCCCACCATCCCCGAGATCGAAGAGGCGCGCGAGATGTATATCAAAAACGGCTGCGAAGGCTTTATTGCGTTCGGCGGCGGTTCTTCTATGGACTGTGCCAAGGTTGCAGCCGCAAGGGTCGTTAAACCCAATCAGACCGTCCGCAAGATGAGGGGCTATCTTAAAGTACTCAAAAAACTGCCGCCGTTCTTCGCGGTGCCAACAACTGCCGGCACCGGTTCCGAAACAACGGTAGCCGCCGTAGTCACCGATCCCGAAACCCATGAAAAGAACGCAGTCAACGATATCTGCCTTCGTCCGAAATTTGCAGTGCTTGACCCGGAACTTACCGTAGGTCTGCCGCCGCATATTACATCGACAACAGGTATGGACGCGCTCACGCATGCGGTTGAGGCATATATCGGCAGGAGCAATACTAAACAGACAAGGGCGCAGGCGGAAGAGGCAACCAAACTGATCTTTGATAACATTGAAAAGGCTTATCAGAACGGAAAGGATTATACCGCAAGGGCAAATATGCTCAAAGGCTCCTATCTTGCCGGTTGCGCGTTTACGCGTGCTTATGTGGGCTACGTGCATGCGATCGCCCATAATTTAGGCGGCCTTTACGGCACGCCGCACGGCCTTGCAAACGCCGTTATCCTGCCTTATGTGCTGGAATGGTACGGCAGCAAGATTTATCCGCAGCTTGCAAAGCTTGCCGATGTTGTTGGTATCAGCGGTTCCTCACAGGCGGATAAAGCCGTTAAGTTTATTGAGGCAATCAAAAAACTGAATGCAGATATGAATATTCCTGATAAATTTGATATGATAAAGGAAGAGGATTTGCCCACTCTGATCAACAGAGCGCTGAAAGAGGGCAACCCCGGCTATCCTGTTCCCGTCATTATGGATTATAAGGATATGGAAAGTGTGATCCGCCGCTTTATGGCTTGATCCGTTACCTATATTGCACAAACAGGCGCGCCTTAGGGCGCGCTTTTTTGTGCTGTATTTTTCGTCAATATACACATGAAAAGAGACTAATATTTGGCGATTTTTCATAATTGTATAAATGGACGTAAACTGCTATAATATTTTATGGCAAAAATAATGAAAGGAAAAATAAAAGCCGCCTGTACAATAATGGCGGATTTTGTTTTTTAACGAGGTGAATTATGGAAAGCAGAAAACTGAGAACATATACCCCGAAAGAACGCAATATGTATCTTGCGGGAATGTTCGGTCAGAACATGATCTACAACATTGTTGCAACCGGATTGGTTAGTTACTATCTTCAATATGTTATCTATATTCCGGTTGCCGCGATCGGTGTTATTGTAACCGTTGCGCGTGTCTGGGATGCTATTAATGACCCGATGATGGGCACAATCGTAGACAGAACCAAGAGCAAGTGGGGAAAGTGCAGACCGTATTTGTTGTTTGCGCCTCCGATTATAGGCATTATAACGATTTTGTGTTTTGTAAACGGAAACTATGTTGAAGCGCAGTCTTCTTTCCAGCAGGGGCTTATTATTGCATGGGCGGCGATTTCCTACATACTTTGGGGTATGTCTTTCACGGTTGGCGATATACCTCTTTGGGGCATTACTTCGCTGATGACGGAAGACCAGAATCAAAGAAGCCAGTTGCTTGGTCTTGCCCGTATGGCTGCTGGAATCGGCGCAATCGGCGTTCTTGTTGTTCAAATTGCACAGGTTGTTTCCAGCATGTTTACCTCAAAAGGCTACGATCTTGATACCGCCAATAAATATGGCTGGCTGATAACTGTTGTTATTCTTACGGTCATCAGCACACTGCTGTTTGAACTTGCAGGTATTGGCACGCGTGAAAGAGTTAAAAGTTCTGAAGAACGCCGCAGCATGAAGGAAAACTTTAAAATCATGTGGACCTGTAAGCCGTTCCGCCAGATTCTTATTTCCGGTATTTTAAGAAGCCCCATACAGCTTCTTATGCTGGTTGCAATGTCCTTTATTACCTATTACTATGCAAACGGCGACTTTATGAATCTGTTTAAAGACGGCATTAACTGGATGATGCTTCTCAATATCGCTATCATCGCCATCGGTGTGTTCGCCGGTCAGTTTATTGCCATGGCTGTTACGCCGGTGCTTTCAAAGAAATTTGAAAATAAATCAATCTACAATGCGTATTCCATTGGCGGCGCTATTCCGTTTTTCCTGCTGATTGTTGCCTATTTCCTTGCAGACGGCAATCTTACCACGATCGGTTGGGTTATCGTTGCCGGCGTTCTCCTTTTCTTCGCAAGTTTTGCTATGGGCGGAATCAATGTTATGCAGTCTGTTATGATCGCAGATTGTGTGGATTATGAGGAATATTATACCGGTATTCGTCCGGACGGAATTTTCTTCTCCGGTCAGAGTTTCATAACAAAACTTTCCGGCGGTATTGCTGCGCTGATTCAGTCTGCAGCCTATGCGGCAGTCGGATTTTCGGATAAGAATATTGCCGTTATGAACGAAGCGCTTGTAAACGGCGAAAGTTTTGTTACATATAATGACGGAAAATACGCTATGATCATGTTCTTCCTGATCTCAGTTCCCATTGCGATCGGCATGATCCTTTCTGCGATTCCAACTTTAAAATATGCGCTTTCCGATAAAGAACACGAAAGAATCCTCGGTGAACTGATTAAAAAACGTTCAGAAGCGGAACAGATCGGTTCGGAATCTGAGAATGCATAAATTATATGATCACCGATCTATTCGGTAATTAAGGGGTAAAAGAAACTCCGCCTGTGTTCGCAGGCGGAGTTTTCTTTCATGTAGAATCGTTTATGAACGTGGCGTTCTTATGCATAATGTCTATGTGCCGTAACGTGATGTTCAAGAATGGAGCTAACAACAGTTTTGCTGTAAAATTTAAAGGCAGTTTGCTGTTTTTAAACAATGTTAAAATGCGTTGCTTGCGGCAACCTGTATTTTCACCTACAATAGAGTGGACGGCAGAGAAAGGAGGCGTCTCTCTGTATGCTCAGTGAAAATATCAAAGTAATGAGAAAAGCGAAAGGGCTGTCACAACAGGAACTTGCCGAAAAACTAAATGTTGTGCGCCAAACGGTTTCAAAATGGGAGCAAGGGGGTTCACTTAGATAAAGATACCACATCAATCCCACGCTGACTTTTGCTCAAC